>MDTG01211187.1_pt1 | contig 144461 bp, 108 predicted proteins | sample 811421 | NCBI WGS metagenome assembly MDTG01 (sample SAMN05326645, study PRJNA326480) | marine metagenome | isolation source: seawater | place: Pacific Ocean: South East | collected 2011
GCGCACGCGGATGTGGTCGCCGAGATAGATCATCTCCTCGATGCGGCCCTTGACGAGGTTGTCCATGGACTCGTTCGTGTCGAACTCGACACGCTCGGGACGCAGCGAAATGGTCGTCCGCGATCCCACGCCGCCGATGTTCACGGCTTCCGCCTTGAGCATCGTGCCGTCATCGAGCTTCACGTCGCACGAGCTGCCCGAGACCTCGGTGACCGTTCCGGAGAGCTTGTTGTTCTCGCCGATGAACTGGGCCACGAACGAGTTCTGCGGCGTCTCGTAAAGCTCGTCCGGACGGGAGAGCTGCTGGATCACGCCGTCGTTGAACACCGCGACCCGGTCCGACATGGTCAGGGCCTCGGTCTGGTCGTGGGTCACATAGACGATCGAGACGCCGATGTTCTCGTGGATGTGCTTGATCTCGTACTGCATCTGCTCGCGCAGCTGCTTGTCGAGGGCACCAAGCGGCTCGTCCATGAGAACCAGCTCCGGCTCGAACACCAGCGCGCGGGCAACCGCCACGCGCTGCTGCTGGCCACCCGAAAGCTGGGCCGGCCGGCGCGAACCGAACGCGCCGAGCTCGACCATCTCCAGGGCCCGCTTCACCTTCTCTTCCTGTTCCGCCTTGCCCATGCCGCGAACCTGCAGCGGGAAGGCCAGGTTTTCCGCCACGCTCATGTGCGGAAAGAGGGCGTAGTTCTGGAACACCATGCCGATGCCGCGCTTGTGCGGGGGCACGTTGTTGATCGGGCTTTCGTTGAGGAAGATCTCGCCGTGCGTCGCCGGCTCGAAACCCGCCAGCATCATCAGGCAGGTGGTCTTGCCCGATCCGGACGGCCCCAGCATGGTGAGGAATTCGCCCGGCGGCATGTCGAGGTTTAGATTTTTGACGACGAGGGTTTCCCCGTCATAGCTTTTCTGAACATTTTCGTAGCGGACGGAGGCGCCCCTGGCTTCTGACATCTATACCCCTAAGAAAAAAACAAAAAGGGGCAGTCAGCCGCGCCAATAAATGGCCGGTTTATCATGCTGTCCCCTCTGTGCCGCTCTTCCGAACTCTTGTCGATCCGGTTCAAGCCCTGTCATTGCGTTAAGCTAAGCAAAATATGAGGCACATTGGAAGGGGGGCTGTGAAAAAAATGTGGCGGCCTGTAATGCCAAGGTCTCTGAGACTGCTTGGAAATTGGGCTTTCCGCGTGTTTTTTGGTCATGCAACGACGTCGGGTCGGCGCAAATTGAATGCGCCGACCTCAGTGTTTTTCATCTTTCGTTTTGCAAGGTCGTTTCTAAACTTGCGAAAACTATACGTTGCTGTCCGGAAATTCTTCTTTTCTTCGGGACATGAACGAAATGAGGGCTTCATCGATGACGGGGTCGAGCGAAGGAGGCTCGTAGGCCGCAAGCGTTTGCTTCCACTTGCGATTCGCTCTCCAGGCCGCATCGAGGCCGCCGTCGGCGGTCCATTGCTCGAAGGAATTGTTGTCGGCGATCTCCGAGCGGAAGAACGCGCTCTCGAAATTGCGCTGCGTGTGAGCCGCGCCCAGGAAGTGTCCGCCCGGACCGACCTCGGCGAGGGCGTCCATCGCCTGGGCTTCCTCGCTCAGGTCGATGCCCTTCGCCAGGACATGCATCATGCCAAGCTGGTCGCAGTCCATGACGAATTTCTCGTAGGAGGAACACAGCCCGCCCTCCAGCCAGCCGGCGGCATGGAGGCAGAAGTTGACGCCTGCAAGCAGGGTCGCGGTGATGGTCTGTGTCGATTCCTGTGCCGCCTGGGCGTCGGGCACCTTGGAGGAGGTGAACGAGCCGCCGGAGCGGAACGGCAGACCGGCCCGGCGTGCGAGCTTGGCCGCGCCGTTGAGCAGCAGCGTGCCCTCGGGTGATCCGAACGTCGGCGCGCCGGACTGCATCGAGATGGAGGACACGAAGGCGCCGAACACCACGGGCGCTCCCGGGCGCACCAACTGGGTCAGCGCGCAGCCGGCCAGCGCTTCCGCCAGCACCTGCGCGAGCGTTCCCGCCACCGTGACCGGGCTCATCGCGCCGGCAAGGATGAAGGGTGAGACGATGCACGCCTGGTTGGCCGCTGCATAGACCTTGAGCGCGCCGAGCATGGTCGCGTCGAACACGAGCGGCGAGTTGGCGTTGATGAGCTGGATCATCACGCAGTTCTGGTCGACGAAGTCCTCGCCGAAGACCAGTTTCGCCATCTCCACGCTGTCCTGCGCGCGCTCGGGCGCCGTCACGGACCCCATGAACGGCTTGTCCGAGTATTTCAGGTGCGCGTAGACCATGTCGAAGTGCCGCTTGTTCACCGGCAGGTCGACGGGCTCGCACACGGTGCCGCCCGAGTGGTGCAGCCAGGGCGAGGCGTAGGCGAGCTTCACGAAATTGCGGAAGTCCTCGATGGTGCCGTAGCGCCGGCCGCGATCGAGATCGGTGACGAAGGGCGGGCCGTAGACCGGCGCGAAGATCGTGTTGTCGCCGCCGATCTCGACGGAGCGCGCCGGATTGCGGGCATGCTGCGTGAAGGTCCGGGGCGCGGTCTTGACCAGTTCGCGCAGCATTCCCTTGGGAAAGCGCACGCGCTCGCCGTCGACCTCGGCGCCAGCCTTGCGCCAGATCTCGAGCGTCTCGGGATCATCCCGGAACTCGATGCCGATCTCGGCCAGAAGCCGGTCGGCGTTGGCCTCGATGATCTCCGCGCCTTCATCGCTCAGGAAGTCGAGAAGCGGAATGTTGCGCGTGATGTAGGGCGCCGAGGCCCCGCCGGAGGAGCGCCGGCGTTCCGTTCTGGCGGCGCGCCCCCTGCGGCCCGCACGTGTTTCTGTATCGCTCATGCCTGGCCAGCCTTTTCCCTGGTTCCTCCCTCCGCGCCTGGCGGACCGGGAGCCGGTGACAGTCCGCGTCACTGTGCGCCTGTGCCTGCGAACCCTGTCGCGCGAAAGCGTCGTCGGGTTCTCTAAAAGCGTCATGCGTCATGGGAGGTTGCGGCCGGTGCGTTGCCGGACGTGGCAGCCGGGCCGGGATGTGTCGCACGAAGGCAAGGCCGGCCGGCGGTGGAATGCGGCGGAATGTGACGGACGCGCCGCCACTTCGTTCTTCGCGAAAGGCGTTTTTGGATGAAGCGTGTCGTGGCGGTGATGCCGCGATGACGCAATCAGGCTACCGGCCCCCGCGCCGGGTGGCGATACTGCGCGGCGAGGGGACGCGTCAGGCGGCCGCCCGCGGGAGCGGACGGGCACGTTGGGCGTCCCGCCAAGATCCGTCGCGGACGGTCATGACGGGCGGTGGCCGGCGGGATCGCGGCCGCCGTTTCCAGGCAAGAGGGATGAAGTATGTCAGCGTTTCCTGACAAGGCACAGATCGTCATCGTCGGCCTCGGCGGCATCGTCGGCGCCTCGGTCGCGCACCACCTGATCGAGCGCGGCTGGACCGACATCGTCGGCATCGACAAGTCCGGCATCCCCACCGACATCGGTTCGACGGCGCATGCCTCCGACTTCTGCTACACGACCAGCCACGACTTCCTGTCGACCTGGACGTCGCTCTACTCGGTGGATTTCTTCGACCGCATGGGCCACTACCGGCGCATCGGCGGCATCGAGGTCGCGCGCACGGGCGATGACGCCTGGATGGAGGAGATCAAGCGCAAGGTTACCTCCGGCCGTGCTTTCGGCACGCGCGCGCATCTCGTCACCCCGGCGGAAATCAAGGAGATGTTCCCCCTCATCGAGGAGGACCAGATCCAGGGCGGCCTGTTCGATCCCGATGCCGGCCTCGTGGTGCCGCGCTCGCAGACCGTCGCCGGCAAGCTGGTCGACGAGGGCGAAAAGACCGGGAAGCTCAAGGCTTTCGCCAACACGCCGGCGCAGTCCCTGCTTGTCGGGGAGGGGCGCATCAAGCGCGTTGTCACCCATCGCGGCACCATCATGGCCGATCACGTGATCGTCTGCGCGGGCCTGTGGGGCCGCCTGATCGCGGAGATGGTCGGCGAGGACCTGCCCGTGATGCCTGTCGATCATCCGCTGACGTTCTTCGGGCCGTTCAACGAGTTCGAGGGAACGGGGAAGGACATCGGCTATCCGCTGCTGCGCGACCAGGGCAATTCCGCCTACATGCGCGACACCGGCGATCCGAAGACCACCGAGGGTGGCCAGATCGAGTGGGGCTACTACGAGACGACGCATCCGCGCATGTGCCACCCCCGCGACCTGCAGGAAAAGCACGAGGCGCGCCTCTCGCCCTCGCAGCGCGATCTCGAGATGGAGCAGGTCATCGAGCCGCTCGAGCGCGCCATGGAACTTACGCCGATCCTGGCGGAACTCGGCTACAACGAGGGCCATTCCTTCAACGGCTTGTTGCAGGTTTCCGCCGCCGGCGGCCCGTCCTGCGGCGAGAGCCAGAAGGTGCGCGGTCTTTGGTACTGCGTCGCCATCTGGGTCAAGGACGGACCAGGTTTCGGCAAGCTGATCGCTGACTGGATCACGGACGGACGCACGGAGATCGACCACGCGGCCATCGATTATTCGCGCTTCTACGGCCACCAGCTCGAGGAGTCGTTCATCGAGGGGCGCTGCTACGAGGCGGCGCAGAAGATCTACTTCCCCGCGATCCACCCGCGTGAGCCCTATGCAAGCGCGCGCGGCGTCAAGCGTTCGCCCTTTTACGAGCGTGAGGTGGAGCTCGGCGGCCATTTCATGGAGCTGGGCGGCTGGGAGCGCGCCCACGGCTACGCGGCCAACGAACACCTTCTCGAGACCTATGGCGACCGGGTGCCGCTGCGCGAGAACGAGTGGGACAGCCGTCATTTCTGGCGCGTGTCCAACGCCGAGCACCTCGCCATGAGCGACGATTGCGGGCTCATCAACCTCTCGCACTTCTACATGTTCGACGTCGAGGGGCCCGACCATGTGGAACTGCTCGAATGGCTGTGCGCGGCGAAGATCGGCGGTGACGGCAACATCGGCAAGGGCATCTACACCCATTTCCTCGACGACGAGGGCATGGTGCGCGCCGACCTGACCGTCTTCCGCATGGCGGACCGCTGCCGCATCGTCGACGGCGCCGACGCCGGACCGCGCGACTTCCACTACGTGAAGCGTGTCGCGCAGGACAAGGGCTTCGACGTTACGGTCACAGATGTCAGCGAGAAGTTCACCACCATCGGCATCTGGGGGCCGAACGCCCGCGAGAACCTGAAGAAGGTGGTCGCGGATCCCTCGGCGCTCGATCCGGAGAACTTCCCCTTCGCGGCGATCCGGCAGATCGAGATCGCGGGCCGCAAGGTCACGGCCCTGCGGCTGTCCTACGTGGGCGAGCAGGGCTGGGAGCTGCACATGGCATATGACGACGGCCTTGCGGTCTGGGATGCGCTGCGCGCGCTCGGTGTCATCGCCGTTGGCGTGGAAACCTACGCGAACTCGCGCCGGCTGGAGAAGTCGCTGCGCCTTCAGAACGCCGACCTTCTGACCCAGTACAACCTCTATGAAGCCGACCTGGCGCGCCCGAAGGTCAAGGAGGCCGACTTCCGCGGCAAGGCGAAGCATCTGGAGTATCGCGCCCGCGTGCATCAGCCCGCCATGCTGTGCACGCTCGTCATGACCGACAATGTGGATGCGGCCGGCGTCGCCCGCTATCCCGTCGGAACCTTGCCGGTCGTCGATCCCGAGACGGGGAAGACGCTCGTCGACGAGCTTGGCCGCCTGTCCTACACCACGTCCGTGGCCTATGGTCCGACGGTCGGCAGGAACATCATTCTGGCCTATCTGCCGCATGAGTATGCCCAGGTCGGCCGCAAGCTCTGCGTCGAGTATTTCGCCGAGAGCTTCCCGGTCGAGGTCGCGGGCGTCGGCTATGCGCCGCTCTACGACCCGCAGAACCTGAAGCCGCGCAGCTGAGGTCAGGAAAGGATTTCCGATGAACGCGCTTGAAGCGCTTCTGGCCGAAAAGGGCACGCTGCTCGCCGACGGGGCGACCGGCACCAACCTGTTCGACATGGGTCTCACGTCCGGCGATCCGCCGGAGGAATGGACGCTCACGCATCCCGACCGGATCCGCACGCTGCATCAGCGGTTCGTGGAGGCCGGTTCGGACATCATCCTCACCAACACCTTCGGCGCCAACAGGCACCGCCTCAAACTTCACGGCATGGAAAATCGCGTGCGTGAACTGAACGCCGCCGCCGCGCGCCTCGCGCGCGAGGTGGCGGACGCGGCCCCGCGCAAGGTGGTCGTGGGCGGTTCCGTCGGCCCGACGGGCGAACTCTTCGCCCCGCTCGGAGCCCTGACCTTCGACGAGGCGGTGGACGCCTTCGCCGAGCAGGTGGAGGGGCTGAAGGAAGGCGGCGCGGATGTCGCCTGGATCGAGACCATGTCCGCGCCCGAGGAGATGAAGGCGGCGGCCGAGGCCGCGCATCGCGCGGGAATGCCCTTCGTCGTGACGGCAAGTTTCGACACGGCCGGGCGCACCATGATGGGCCTCGCGCCGGAAGGGCTTGGCCGGCTCTCGGCGGATTTCGCCTGCGAACCGGTGGCCTATGGCTCGAACTGCGGCGTCGGCGCCTCGGACCTTCTCGCCGCCATCCTTGAGATCACCGAGGCCTATCCGCAGGCCGTGGTGGTGGCCAAGGCCAATTGCGGCATCCCGGTGATCCGGGGCGACGAGGTGGTCTACACGGGCACGCCGGAGCTGATGGGCGACTATGCCCGCCTTGCCGTCGATGTCGGCGCACGCATCATCGGCGGGTGTTGCGGAACCTCCTTCACGCATCTCGCCGCCATGCGCCAGGCGCTCGATACGCATGAAAAGGGCGAACGCCCCACGGTGGACCAGATCGTGGCACGGCTCGGCCCGCTCGTCTCTCCGCCCGCGGCCCCCCAGCCGTCCGGGGAGGACGGCGAAAGTGGAGGCCGCCGAAGACGGCGGCGGGGGTGAGGTTAGGGGGCCACACCCTGGGGAACCGCCGCGCGGACCGTTTCCACCAGTTCCTTCACTGGCCGGCTGCCGTCAACGCGCAGGACCGGAGCGCTCTGGGCTGCGAGCCAGGTCTCGTGGCGGTCGCGGTTTCGGCCTGAAAAGCCTGGATCATCGTAGCGCGAGGCCCAGTCGGCAAAGGCTGTGTGGATCTCGTGCATGTCGCCGCCCGGATCGATGCGCGTTCCATGGCGCTCGCGTTCACGCCGTTTCAGGCGCTCCATGCGCAGCCGGGTCGGCGTTGCCACGAAGACGATGAGGTCGACGCCGTCGATCAGCGGATCTCCCCACCCATCGAAGGACCCTGTCAGCACCCAGCCGTCCCCTCCCAGCGCATCGGCGATCAAAGGGAGGCGGTCCACGGGCGGGCGCTTTCTGGAGAACGGCGGATCGCTCGGAAGCCAGTAGTAGTCATCGACGTCGACGTGAACGGCATCCAGAGCCCTGGCAAGGGCCGAGCCGAGCGTGGTGACGCCGGCGCAGGAGGCTCCGGTGATGTAGATGCGGGGCGCGCGCATTTGGGCTCCTTTTGGCGGGGGCGGCATCATGCACGGGCGCGAGGTGGTTTCAAACCCGGGTATCCGGGTGACGCATCGCGCACACGCTTGCGTGATCCGCGCTGTTTCAGGTGGCGCTGGCAGGGACTTTCGTTACCCTTGCGTCATGCTGAAGATCGCGCTTTCCCGGTTGATGCGAGCGGGGGCGCCCGTGTCGCGGCGGGCGAGGCATTCCGCACGGGCCGGGATCCTTCCGCTTCTTGTGCTGTGCAGCCTTGTATCCGCGTCCGCGCAGGAGGGCGATGCAGGCGGCGCCCGGGTCGATGTCGCGCTGGTTCTGGCCGTCGATGTGTCCCGGTCCATGTCGTTCGAGGAGCTTGCCATCCAGCGCCGGGGCTATGCCGAGGCGATCACCAGCCCCGAGGTGCTGCGGGCGATCTCTCGCGGAGCATACGGGCGGATCGCGGTCACCATCTTCGAATGGGCCGCGGACACCAGCACCCGCCAACTGGTGCCCTGGACCCTGATCGAGGACGGCGCGGATGCGGCCACGGTCGCCGCCCGCCTGAGGAGGCAGGACAGCCGGGGCGCGCGGCGAACCTCCATTTCCGGCGCGATCCTGACCGGGATGGCGCTTCTCGAGACCGTGCCCTATCGCGCCGACCGGCTCGTGATCGATGTGTCCGGTGACGGGCCGAACAACCAGGGCACGCCGGTCACCGGCGCCCGCGATGCGGCCGTCGCACGCGGCATCGCCATCAACGGCCTGCCGATGATGACGTCCGACGGCTTCGGAACCATGTTCTCGATCCCCGACCTCGACGAATACTACCGCCGCTGCGTGGTCGGCGGACCCGCGAGCTTCGTCCTGCCGGTCGATGGCTGGGACCAGTTCGCCGAGGCCGTGCGCCGCAAGCTCGTTCTGGAGATCGGCGGGCTTGTCCCCCGGCAACCGGGCGACCGTAGAGTCGCATCCGCAACGGCGGAGGAGGGCGATATCGTGCCGGTCCAGTTCGCGGCGCCCGAGCCCTATGACTGTCTCGTGGGCGAAAAACTCTGGGACCAGCGCCGCTGGCAGTTCGACGGCGATCGCTGAGCCGGCCGTGGCCGGCCTCAGCCGCGCCGCCGGCGCCGCCGGCGGTTGCCCGCCTCCTCCGACTGTTCGTCGTCGGGTGTTTCGGGCGCGGGAAGCGGCAGCGTCACGACGCTTGAGAGCTTCGGAAAGCGGTCGACCTTGTTGGGCAGGGCCATCGCGTTGACGAAATGCTCCTGGAAGCGTGGTTCCAGCGCCGTCTCGATCTTCTCGATCTCGCGCACGACGCGCTCGATCACGCGCCGCTCGGCACGGCTGATCAGCGCCATGCGCGCACCGGTGCCGGCGGCGTTGCCCACACTCGACACCTCGGCAAGGTCGCAGTCGGGAATGAGGCCGAGGATCATGGCGTATTTCGTGTCGATATAGCTGCCGAAGGCGCCCGCGAGGCGGATGCGGCCAAGCTCAGGGTTGCCGAGCTTGTCGAGCAGCAGCTTCACGCCCGCGTAGAGCGCGGCCTTGGCAAGCTGGATGGAGCGGATGTCGCGCTGGCCGATGGCGATCTCGATCCCGTCCTGCGCCACCACATAGGCATGGGTACGCCCGCGCTGCACGACGCGCGGGCTTTTCGCCGCGAGGCGACCGTCGATGAGACCGTCCTCGGTGATGACGCCGGCGAGGAACAGTTCGGCCACCGCCTCGATGATGCCGGAGCCGCAGATGCCGGTCACGCCGACCTGATCCTTCTTCTCCGCGAATTCCGGATCGTCGGACCATTCCTCCAGGCCGATCACCTTGAAGCGCGGCTCCAGCGTCACCGGATCGATGCGGATGCGCTCGATGGCGCCCGGGGCGGCGCGCTGGCCGCAGGAAATCTCCGCGCCCTCGAAGGCGGGGCCGGTCGGGGAGCTGGCCGCCAGAAGCCGCTCGCGATTGCCGAGGACGATCTCCGCATTGGTGCCGATGTCGACAAGCAGCGTAAGCGGGTCCGCCTCGAAGGGGCGCGTGGCGAGCGTCGCCGCCGCCGCATCCGCCCCCACATGGCCGGCGATGCAGGGCAGCAGGTAGACCCTGGCGCCCGGATTCAGCTCAAGTCCCACGGAGTCCGCGTGCTGATGCACCGCGCCGGAGACGGCGAGCGCGAAGGGAGCGCCGCCAAGCTCGCTTGGGTCGATGCCGAGGAACAGGTGGTGCATGATCGGATTGCCGACGATCACCGCGTCGAGCACGTCGGCGCGCGTCGCCCCGACATCGGCCACCAGCTTGGCGACCAGCGCGTCCACGGCCGCGCGGACGGTGGAGACGAGATCGGGCAGGCGCTCCGGGTTCATCTGGACGTAGGAGACCCGCGACATGAGATCCTCGCCGAAGCGGATCTGCGGGTTGGAGGTGCCGGCCGAAGTGACCGTGCGACCGGTGACCAGGTCGCTCAGATGCGCGGCGATGGTGGTCGAGCCGATATCGACGGCAAGGCCGTAGACGGTCTCCTTCACGCCCGGCCAGAGTGCCACGACCTCGGCCGCATGGGGGCCGTCCTGCCAGATCGCGGCACTCACCTGCCACTGACCCTTGCGCAGGACCTGCTGCACGTGCGGCAGAAGAACGGGAGCAAGCGTGAGCCCCTCGAGGCCGGTTTCGGTTGCAAGGGTCGCAAGCAGCCGGTCGCCGTCGCCAAGCGGCTGGTCCATGTCCGGCTCGCTGACCTGCACGGTCACGAGACGGATGGCGCTGTCGGGCGCGATATTGACCATCTCCGCGCGCTTGCGCACGAGCTGGCGGTTGGTCTGTGCGTCGACCGGCACATCGATGACGAGATCGCCCTCGATGGTCGCCTGGCAGGAGAGGCGGCGGTCGGCGGGCAGGTTGCGAAGCTCCGCATAGCGGGCCTCGGCGCGGGTGACCTCGCCAAGGTTTTCCGCCGCGCTCGTCAGCTTCTCCTTGGCGAAGCGGCCTTCCGATACGGACACCTGGCAGCGTCCGCAGATCCCGCGGCCGCCACACACGGATTCCACATAGACGCCGAGCGAGCGCGCCGCGTCGAGCAGCGGCGTTCCGACCGGGAACTCGCCACGCCGTCCGCTTGGCTGGAAAACGACGCGAGCCGTCGCTCCGGTCCTCTCGGGCCGGGGCGCGGCTGCATCGGGGGCATCTGTCGGGCCCGTCATGGCTGTGCTGTCATCCGTTGCCAGGGTGGCGTGTCCGGCGGGCGGTCACGCGTGGATCACGACGCCTGCGACCGGCGCCGCCCCTCGCGTCCGCCGCGCCGTCCGCCGGAGGCGGGTGTCGCGGCAACGGCCCCGCCGTCGGCGCCCGGCTTGTGGTCGCGATAGGTCATGATCCACTCGCCGCAGTTGGGGTCCGCGCCGGTGAGCACGTTGGCGCCGCGCACGGCTTCCATTTCCTGCGGGCGGCAGGGGTTCATGATCGCGCTGGTCATGCCGGCCGCGATGACCATGGGAATGAAGGCGGCGTTGATGCCATGGCGATGCGGCAGGCCGAAGGAGATGTTCGACAGGCCGCAGGTCGTGTTGACCTCGAGCTCCTCGCGCAGCCGCCGCAGCAGGCGGAAGACCTGCTGGCCGGCGCTTCCCATCGCGCCGATGGGCATGACGAGGGGGTCCACGACGATGTCATGGGCGGGAATGCCGTAGTCGGCCGCGCGGCGGACGATCTTGCGGGCCACCTCGAAGCGCACGTCCGGATCCTCGGAGATGCCGGTCTCGTCGTTGGAGATCGCCACGACGGGCACGTTGTACTTCTTTACCAGCGGCAGGATCGCCTCGAGCTTCTCTTCCTCGCCGGTGACGGAGTTGATCAGCGGACGCCCCTTGGCGACCTGAAGCCCCGCCTCGATGGCGGCCGTCACGGAACTGTCGATGGAAAGCGGCAGGTCCGTCAGTCCCTGGACGATTTCCAGCGTCCTGACCAGAAGCGGCGGTTCGGTCTCGTTCGGGTTCACCGCCGTCACGCCGGCGTTGACGTCGAGCATGGTGGCACCGGCCGCCACCTGGGCGAGAACGTCCTTTTCCACGGTGGAGAAGTCGCCGGCGATCATCTCGGCGGCGAGCTTCTTGCGGCCCGTCGGGTTGATGCGCTCGCCGATGACACAGAAGGGCTGATCGAAACCGATCACGATCTCACGTGTCGCGGAGGCGACGACGGTACGGGTCATTGGGCTACCTCCACGGGAAAGGGCGACGCATCGCAGGAGCGGAAGGGCCAGCTCCCGCGTGCGCTCAGCCATTCGGCGGTCTTGGTCAGGCCGCCGAAGGGGAAGACATGGATCTGCTCGAGCTGGCAGTCGGGACGATGCTGGAGCCGGGCCTCGAGCGGACGAACCATCGTCTCGGGGTCGTAGCCGGACAGCATGGAGACGACGGCGCCGCCACGCTTCTTGAGGAACGACAGCGAGTTCTCGACACCGGCGAAGGCGGCGTACTTGAGCAGCGTCGTCATCTTGGCCGGCCCCGCGATGCCGATGTGCACCGGGAAGCGGTTGCCCCAGGAGGCGATCTCGTCGAGCCACAGGTTCACGCGCTGCGGGTCGAAGCCGAACTGGGTGACGATGCGAAACTGCGCGTCGGACTGCGCGGCGAGTTCGTGCTTGCGCATGAGGAATGCGCGGATCGTGTCGGGGGAAATCTCCGGAGCGCCCTCGGGATGGCCGGCGACGGCGACGGCCCGAATGCCGCAGGCGTCGAAAAGCCCGGTCTCGAGCAGGGCAACGGAGGAGGTCAGCGGACCCGGCTCGTTCGCCTCGCCGGCGATTGCCAGAACCTCGCTCACGCCCGCCTCGCCCGTCAGCCGGGTAATGCGGCGCTCGAAGGCGGCGAGCGAGGGGTAGCGGCGCGCGGCCATGTGAGGCACGGCGACAAGCCCGCGGTCCCGGACACGGCGGCAGGCGGCGACGATGTCATCCTCGCCCACATTGCCGAGGTCGGTGACATAGACGCGGGTTCCCGCCGGCATGAGTTCAAGCAGCTCGGGCTTGTCCATGACCTGGCGCGGCGACATCTCGGTGGAGGCGGCGAAATGCCCCTCCGGGGTCAGGCGGGAGTTCGGCATGTCAGGCCTCGGCACTGCTGGGGGAGGCGGAAGAGGGTGCGGTCTCGCATCCCTCGGCGGCGACGAGACCGGCAAGCCGCTCGTTCGGGTAGTCATCGAGAAGAGCCGTCAGCGCGGCATCCGCTTCCACCTCGAGGTCATCTCCGACCTCGACCGGATCGGCGCGCCGCCACTCGGCCAGATAGGCGTCGCTGTCCTTCGCGCCGACGCGCATGGCGCAGCGGTCGATTGCCTGGATGAAGCGTTCGGGAAGCTCGCGACGCGCGGTCTTGCGTCCGGCCCGGACGAGCACCTGCGCGGGGATATCCCTCCAGAAGACAAGCACTTTCTGCGCCATCGCATTGCTCCGCAAAGCGCGTTCCCGCGTCGCTGATGGCAATCATGATGCCTGTCGCCGCATGGATCATCGGTGCACAGACGACATGCCTAGTCGCGAAAACGACAGGGTGACGCAGGCGCTAGTCTTTGAAGGCAAGTAACAAGGGCGGGAAGACTTGGCGGTAGGGTGTAAAGGGCGGCGCGTGAGCCGCGCCGCCCGCGGGCGGGCCCGGCTCAGCGCCGCGCCCGCCACCTCGCATGAAGCCCCGCGATGTCGGAGGAGCACAGCGCCTGCATTTCCCCGCGAATCTCCTCCAGCGGCCAGTCCCACCAGGCCATCTCGAGCAGCATGTCGATTTCGCCGGCGGAAAACCGTTTCCGGATCTCTCGGGCCGGATTGCCGCCCACGACCGAATAGGGGGCGACATCCTTCGTCACGAGCGCGCGGGCGCCGATCATGGCACCGTGCCCGATCGTCACGCCGGGCATGATCATCGCTTCGGCGCCGATCCACACGTCATTGCCGACCACGGTGTCGCCGGCCGGTTCGTAGCCCGTGTGAGCGTCCGCGAAGGCGGGTTCCTCCGACATGAAGAAGAAGGGGAAGGTGGATACCCAGTCGCTGCGATGGCTCTGGTTTCCGGCCATGACGAAACACGCGCCGGTGCCGATGGAACAGAAACTGCCGATGACGAGCCGGTCCACGTCGTCGCGGTCGGGCATCAGGTAGCGGGCGCAGTCATCGAAGGAATGACCGTGATAGTAGCCCGAGTAGTAGCTGTAGCGGCCAACCGAAATGTTCGGGTTGGTTACCTGCTCGCTCAGAAGCTTTCCCTTGAAGGGGCTTTCGAAAAAATTGCTCGCGGGAGATTGTCCTCTGTCGTGAGGCTGGGCCCTTTCCGGCCCGTTGGATGTGATGAGGGGACCGGTCCTGCGGCTCATGCCACGCAGACCCGTCCGTGCCGCCGGGGCACCGCTTCTAACAGGCGGGAGAAACCGCGCTAGGGCGTGAAGGCAACACCGGCGAGCAAATCGGACGCTTGCGCGCAGGATCACCTGCCAAGTGTGGTGAGCCTCGTCTCCAGAAGGCCGTATCCCGTGACACGCTTCTCGTAGGCGAGGCCGAGCCGTTCCGCTGCCGCGCGGGCGCGCGCCTCGATCTCCGGGTCACGGGCCTGCTCGAGGTAGAGCAGCCGGGTGTAGTGGCCGAAGTAGGCGTCACGCAGGTCCGGCCAGGTGTCGAGACCGAGCGGACGGATCACCAGTGTTTCGAAGTGGCGGGCGAGAAAGTCGGTCAGGTAGAAGGTGCCCGGCTCCGCCTCGGCTTCCGCGTCGAAGACGTCGAGGCCGGCGAAGAAGGCATAGCAGTGGGCCCCCTCGATGCGTTCGACGCCTTCCTCGGCGAGCACCTGGTCGAGCAAGCCGCCGGTGCCGCAGTCGCCGTAGCCTATCAGGATGTGGCGATAGTCGGAGCGTGCCTTGCCGATGGCCTCGCGCACCGCCTCGGGGATCCTGTCCGGGTGGTTGTGCAGCTTGGCCGGAAGGCAGGTGAGGTCGACATGGTCGAGCTCGTTGGCGCGGACGATCGCCAGCACCTCGTTGGCAAGCGCCCCGCAGGCGATGACGAGCACCCGCTCGCGCGCGAACATGTCGGCGCTTGCGGGTGCGTTCGCTGCATCAGGCCGCTCGGCCCGGGTCATGAGAGGTCCCTCCGGCCGTGACGTGGCGCGCGGGGACGGTTCTATCCCGCGCGGGAGGCGAGCTGGTTGTGCCGGCGCGCGATCAGCTCGGTGGCCATCTCGACCGTCACGGCGGCATCGCGGCCATAGGCGTCGGCGCCGATGGCCTGGGCGAATTCCTCGTTGAGCGGCGCACCGCCCACCATGACGATGTAGTCGTCGCGGATGCCCTTCTCGACCATCGTGTCGATCACGACCTTCATGTAGGGCATGGTCGTCGTCAGCAGGGCCGACATGCCGAGAATGTCCGGCTTGTGCTCTTCAAGAGCGGCCAGATAGTTCTCGACCGGGTTGTTGATGCCGATGTCGATGACCTCGAAGCCGGCGCCTTCCATCATCATCGAGACGAGGTTCTTGCCGATGTCGTGGATGTCGCCCTTGACGGTGCCGATCACCATCTTGCCGACCTTCGGCGCGCCGGTCTCGGCCAGGAGCGGGCGCAGGATGCCCATGCCCGCCTTCATGGCGTTGGCCGACATCAGCACCTCGGGCACGAACAGGATGCCGTCACGAAAATCGACGCCGACGATGCGCATGCCCTCGACGAGGGCCTCCGTCAGGATGCGGTACGGCGTCCACTCGCGCTCGAGCAGGATGTTCACCCCCTCGACGATCTCGTCCTTGAGTCCGTCGTAGAGGTCGTCGTGCATCTGCTCGACGAGTTCTTCGTCGGTCAGGGACCTGAGGTCGAGATCGTCTTCACCGGACATGAGCAAACTCCCTTCGCCATGCGGAAGGCCATGGACTTTGAAACAGTAAAGTGGGATGCGTTGCCTCAGGTCGATATCTCCAAAGCGACATGCGCGGTCGCCTGTGCGACAGGAGGTCGCGCTCCGGCATCATCGCGAGGACCGGCCCACGGGAGACGGGAGCGCAATGGCCTTCGATTTCATCTTCATGCTGACCGAGGACGACCGCACCATCGCCGACGCACGCGCGCGTCTGGATGACGTTCTGGCCGGCGGCGCCCGGCATATCGGCTTCAAGGATGTCGGTCTGCCCTTCGAGGAACTGAAGGGCCTTGCCCGTGATATCCGGACGGCCGGCGGGCGTGCCTATCTGGAAGTGGTCAGCCTCGACGCCGAAAGCGAATTGCGCTCGGCACGCGCCGCCATCGGGCTGGAGGTGGACTGCCTGCTGGGCGGAACCCGGCCGGGCGAGGTCGCGCCGCTGCTCAAGGCGCATCCCATCCGCTACTATCCGTTTCCCGGCGAGATCGTCGGCCATCCGAGCGTCCTGGCGGGAACCGTCCCGTCGATCACGGAAAGCGCCAAGCGGCTGAGCGACCTGGAGAGCGTCCACGGGCTCGACCTGCTGGCCTATCGTCACGAGGGTGACGTTCCCGGCCTCATGCAAAGCGTGTGCGCGGCCACCGACAAGCCGGTGATCGTTGCCGGTTCCATCGACCGGGCGGAGCGTATCGAGGCGGTGGCCGCGGCGGGTGCGGCCGGCTTCACGGTCGGCACGGCCGCCTTCAAGGGGCAGTTCGCCGGTGGCGGGCGGGGGCTGAGCGACGAGGTGCGCGCGATCCTGTCGCTGACGATGGCCGCGCGTGCCCGCTCCACTGCGCCGCGCCGCATTGCGCTCGTTGCCCACAACGCCCGCAAGTCGCATCTGAAGGCCTGGGCCTCGCGCCACGCCAGGGTGCTTGCGCGTCAGCGGCTGGTCGCCACCGGCGGCACGGGAGCGATGCTGATGGAAAGCGTGCCGGAACTGAGCATCCGGCGCCTGCAGCGCGGCTCGCACGGTGGGGACCAGCAGCTCGGGGCGCTGATCGCGACCGGCGAACTGGACGCGGTGATCTTCTTTGCCGACCCGCACGGCCATCACGCCAGCGACGTGGACCTCATGGCGCTCACCCGGCTCGCGATCCTGCACGACACGCCGATCGCCTGCTCACCGGCGGCCGCCGATCTCGTGGTGGCCGCCAGCCTCGGCGGGTGAGGACCGTGCTTCGAAATTCCTAGAACAGACCCTCGATATTGCCGGCCTCGTCGAGGCGGATGGCATTGGCGGCGGGAACCTTCGGCAGGCCCGGCATGGTCATGATCTCACCGCAGATCGCGACCACGAACCCGGCCCCGGCGGACAGGCGCACCTCGCGCACCGGCACCACATGCCCCTCGGGAGCGCCCCGAAGGGTCGGGTCGGTCGAGAAGGAATACTGCGTCTTGGCCATGCAGACGGGCAGATGGCCGAAGCCGTCGGCCTCCCAGCGGGCAAGCTGGTCGAGCACCGACTTGTCCGCGGTAACCTCGCCGGCGCGATAGATGCGCTTCGCCACGGTCTCGATCTTCGCAAGAAGCGGCAGTTCGTCGGGGTAGAGCGGCTGGAAGGACGCGGTTCCCCCGTCAACCACCTCGACCACCTTGCGGGCGAGGTCCTCGGTTCCGCGCGAACCGTCCGCCCAGTGGCGGCACGTGATGGCGGTAACGCCGAGCCCCTCGGCATAGGTCTTCACGGCGTCCACCTCGGCGTCCGTGTCGGTCACGAAGTGGTTGATCGCGACAAGAACGGGCACCCCGAACTGGCGCAGGTTCTCGATGTGGCGTCCGAGGTTCACCGCGCCGCGCGCAAGCGCCTCGACGTTCTCGCGTCCCAGATCCTCGCGCGCCACGCCACCGTTCATCTTCAGCGCCCGGATCGTTGCCACGATCACGACCGCGTCCGGCGAGAGGCCGGCCTTGCGGCACTTGATGTCGAAGAACTTCTCCGCACCCAGGTCCGCACCGAAACCGGCCTCGGTCACCACGTAGTCGGCGAGTTTCATCGCGGTCTTCGTGGCAATGACCGAGTTGCAGCCATGCGCGATGTTGGCGAAGGGGCCGCCATGAACGAAGGCGGGATTGTTCTCCAGCGTCTGCACGAGGTTGGGTTGCATGGCCTCCTTGAGCAGGACGGTCATGGCCCCGTCGGCCTCGAGGTCGCGCGCGGTCACGGGCGTACGGTCGCGGCGGTAGCCGACGATGATGTCGCCAAGCCGGGTCTGCAGGTCCGCCAGGTCGCTCGCCAGACAGAGGATCGCCATGATCTCCGACGCGACGGTGATGTCGAAGCCGGTCTCGCGCGGAAAGCCGTTGGAAACGCCACCGAGCGAAGTGACCACCTGGCGGAGGGCCCGGTCGTTCATGTCCATCACGCGGCGCCAGGTGACACGGCGCGTGTCGATGCCCTGCGCGTTGCCCCAGTAGATGTGATTGTCGATCAGCGCCGCAAGCAGGTTGTGCGCCGAGGTGATGGCGTGGAAGTCGCCGGTGAAGTGGAGGTTGATGTCCTCCATCGGCACGACCTGCGCATGGCCGCCACCCGCCGCGCCACCCTTCATGCCGAAGCAGGGGCCGAGCGAGGGCTCGCGCAGGCAGATCGCCGCCTTCTTGCCGATGCGGTTCAGCCCGTCGCCGAGGCCGACGGTCGTCGTGGTCTTTCCCTCGCCCGCGGGGGTCGGATTGATCGCCGTGACGAGGATCAGCTTCCCGTCGGGGCGCCCGGCGAGCGTCTCGATGAAGTCCGCGCGCACCTTGGCCTTGGTCCGGCCGTAGGCGTCCAGCGCCTCGGCGGGAATGTCGAGCCTCGCGCCGATCTCCGTGATCGGCTTCATGGTCGCCGCGCGGGCGATCTCGATGTCGCTGGCCATGGTGTCGTGTCCTCTCGCGTGACGAGGCTGTCGATTGCCGTCGTCTATCGTTTGATCCGAAATGCCGATCCTGAAGGGGCGGAGACGGATGGGCTGTTCGCGAACCGACGCCGTCGCGTCGCGCATCCGTCGTCCTGTCGGGCCGGGAAGGGGAGGTCAGTCTTCTCCGGTGACCACCGGCGTGTCGTCGCGACCGCCCCATTCGGTCCAGGAGCCGTCGTAGACAGGCGACTGGTACTGGCCGGCAACCGCAAGCGCGAGGGAGAGGACGGCGGCGCTGACGCCGGATCCGCAGGTGGTGATCACGGGTTTCGTCCGGTCCACCTGGGCCTCGTCAAACGCGGCAATGAGTTCCTCGAGCGGCCTCAGGCGGCCGTCGCTCATGAGTTCGGCGAACGGCAGGTTCAGCGCGCCGGGCATGTGTCCCGAACGGAGGCCGGCACGCGGCTCGGGCGCCGAACCGGCGAACCGTGCGCGGGGGCGGGCATCGAGAACCTGATGTCCGCTCTCCAGGGCCCGGAGCATCTTCTCCACGTCGGCGACAAGCGAGTTGTCGAGACGGGCCGTGAAATGACGCTCGCCGCGCGGCTGGCCGGGACCGTCCTCGACGGGGCGTCCTTCCGCGACCCATTTCGGCAGCCCGCCGTCGAGCACATGGACGTCCTTCACGCCCATGGCGCGGAAGGTCCACCACACGCGCGGGGCGGACCACAGGCCGCTGCCGTCATAGACGACGATGGTCTGGCCGTCGCCGATGCCGAGCCGCCGCATCATCGAGGAGAACACATGCGCCGGCGGCAGCATGTGCGGCAGCGTGCTCGACGTGTCGCTGAGCGCGTCGACGTCGAAGAACACGGCGCCGGGAATGTGGCCATCCTCGTATTCCGGCGGCACATCCGGCTGCCCGAGCGGCGGAAGCCAGGCATTGACGACGACCACATCGGGCGACGCAAGGTTATCGGCAAGCCACTGGGTGGAGACAAGCGGGGACTGGGGCATGAACGCTCCTGAAAACGGAGAGGCGAAAGAGAGCGGGGCGGGAATTCAGTCGGCGAGGCTGATGCGGACGCGGCGGTTCTGACGCCCCTTCTTCTCGACCTTGGTGACGGCGACCTGGCCGATCTCGGAGGTCCGGCTCACATGGGTGCCGCCGCAGGGCTGCAGGTCCACGTCGCCGATGCGCACGAGACGGACATGCCCCGAGCCCATGGGCGGCTTGACGCTCATGGTCTTCACCATCTCGGGCTTGGCGAGAAGCTCCTCGTCGGTGATCCACTCGGTCGAGACGCCGTGGTCGGCGGCCGCGATCTCGTTGAGGCGGCTGGCGATCTCTTCCTTCTCCATCGGCATCTCGGGCAGGTCGAAATCGAGACGACCGTCGCCTTCGCCGATCTGGCCGCCGGTGACCGGGTAGGGCAGGACGACGGACAGCAGGTGCAGCGCGGTGTGCACGCGCATCAGCTTGTAGCGGCGCTCCCAGTCCAGATGCAGCACGACCTTGTCGCCGGTGGCGGGAAGCTCCTGCCCCTCGGCCGGAACGTGAACGATTTCGGACTTGGTCTCGCCGTAGACGGTGGTGGCGATGTCGATGCGGCGGCCGTCGGACAGTTCGAAGTGACCGGTGTCGCCCGGCTGTCCGCCGCCCGTGGCGTAGAAGATCGTCCGATCGAGCAATACGCCTCCGCGATCGTTCACGCCGGTCACCGTGGCCTCGCATGTGCGCAGGTAGGCATCGTCGCGGAAGAGCAGGTCAGTCATCGGGCGGTCCTTGTTGATTCCTCGAAGGGCGCCCAGCCTATCCGATCGCGTCCGGCAATCAACACGCCGCAAGCGGTCCCGCGATCACAGGATCGGGGAGAACAGCCGGGCCGCCTGCGCGACGAAACGGAAGGCGAAGGCCCGGTTGTCGAGATCTTCCGTCGAGGTGGGAACGGCATTCGCGAAATCCTCCTCCAGCATGGAGGAAACGCGCTCGATCATCCGCTCGTGCGTGAACCACAGCGTGACCTCGAAGTTGATGCGGAAGGAGCGCGCGTCGAAGTTCACCGTGCCCACGCTGGCAAGCGTGTCGTCGACCAGAACCACCTTCTGGTGCAGGAAGCCGGCCCGGTAGCGGTAGATCTTGATCCCGTGCGCGACCATGTCGTCGGCGTGGGCGTAGCTGGCGAGCCAGACGAGCCGGTGGTCGGCCTTCTCGGGAAGCAGGATGCGCACGTCCACGCCGCGCATGGCGGCGGCCAGAAGCGCGGTCTGCATAGCCTGCTCGGGGACGAAGTAGGGACTGACGATCCAGAGCCGCTTGCGCGCCCGCGCGATCACCTCGGAAAAGGCGACGGAGCAGTCCTCCAGCGTGTCGGCGGGGCCCGTCGGCATGACCAGGACGGGTTCGTCGCCGGGCTTTTCGACCTTGCGCGGGAAGTAGAGGTGCAGCGGCGTGCCGGTCGCCCAGTGCCAGTCCTCGGAGAAGGACAGCGCGCAGGCGACCGCCGCCGGGCCGTTGATGCGCACATGTGTGTCGCGCCAGTGGCCGAATTCCTTCGAAAGGCCGAGATATTCGTCGCCCACGTTGTGACCGCCGACCCATGCCTCCCTGGCGTCGACGACCACGATCTTGCGGTGGTTGCGATAGTTGAGCCGCATCGGTCCCGTGACGCGCAGCCACTTGTGCCGCTCGTTGAAGCCCGCGACCCTGACGCCGGCCTCGCGCAGCCGGGCCACATAGCGATGCGACAGGCTCTTGCTGCCGACGTCGTCGTAGAGCACATGCACGCCGACGCCCGCCCTGGCCCGTTCGATCAGCGCATCGGCCAGCCGCGTGCCGATGCCGTCGTCGCGCAGGATGAAGAACTGGACGAGGACTTCCTTTTCCGCCCTGGCGATGCCGGCGAGGATGGAGTCGAAGGTCGCCGTGCCGTCCACCAGAAGGTCGACCTCGTTGCCCGACAGGAACGGGATCTGCGCGATATGGGTCAGCACCGGCCAACTCGTGCTGGTGCGCGCGTCGGAGACGTGCATCTCCTCGGCGCGCGCGGCACGGGTCGCCCGGCCCGCGTAGGAGCGGACCTCGGCGTAGTCCTCGAACCGCTTCCAGCCGAAGACCAGATACAGGAAGGCGGTGGGGAAGGGCAGGAAGAGAAGCGACAGCAGCCAGGCGATGGAGCCCTGCGCCGTGCGCGAGTACATCACCTCGCGTACGGCACAGACCGCCGCCAGCGTGTAGAACGCCAGCGTGAAGGCCGCGATGATCGGCAGGTTCGCGACGATGGCCTCGGCAAGGCCGACGTCGTGGGCGACGGTTGTCTCCAAAGGGTCAGGCGTCCTCGAACGGAGCCCGGATCTTGCTTTCGCGTTCGATCCAGGCGGGAACCGGGAGTCCCTTTTCGCGCAGGAAGGACGGATTGAAAAGCTTTGATTGATAACGGGTGCCGTAGTCGCACAGCACGGTCACGATGGTGTGTCCGGGACCAAGCTCCTTCGCCATGCGGATCGCGCCGGCGACATTGATGCCCGACGAACCGCCCAGGCACAGGCCCTCGTGTTCCAGCAGGTCGAAGACGATGCCGACGGCTTCCGCGTCCGGAATCTGGAAGGGCATGTCCACGGGCGCGCCTTCCAGGTTGGCCGTGATCCGGCCCTGACCGATCCCTTCGGTGATCGAGGAGCCCTCGGACTTCAGCTCGCCATGGGCGTAGTAGTTGTAAAGCGCGGCGCCCATGGGGTCGGCCAGGCCGATCTTGATTGCCGGGTTGCGCTCCTTGAGCGCCATGCCGACGCCGGCGAGCGTGCCACCCGAACCGACCGCGCAGATGAAGCCGTCCACCTTGCCGCCGGTCTGCTCGAAAATCTCCGGCCCGGTCGTCTCGATGTGGGCGCGCCGGTTGGCCACATTGTCGAACTGGTTGGCCCAGATCGCGCCGTTGGGCTCGCTTTCCGCGAGCTGCCGGGCCAGGCGGCCGGACAGTTTCACGTAGTTGTTGGGATTCTTGTAGGGAGCCGCGGGAACCTCGACGAGTTCGGCGCCAGCGAGCCGCAGCATGTCCTTCTTTTCCTGGCTCTGGGTCTCGGGAATGACGATCACGGAGCGATAGCCGAGCGCGCTGCCGACGAGCGCCAGGCCGATTCCGGTGTTTCCGGCGGTGCCTTCCACGATCACGCCGCCGGGTTTCAGCGTGCCGCGCTCGACCGCGTCCTTGATGATGTAGAGCGCGGCACGGTCCTTGACGGACTGTCCCGGGTTCATGAACTCGGCCTTGCCGAGGATCTCGCAGCCGGTCATCTCGGAGGCGCGGTTGAGGCGGATGAGCGGCGTCGAGCCGATTGCCTCGATAACGGAATTCCTGATGGTCATGGGTCTTTCGGTTCCGGCGAGAAGGGGCTTTTCGAAACGGGAGGCCGTTTTCGCCCAGTGTCAGTTGCGCAAAGCGTATGTCCCGAGGACCGTCATCGGCAAGGAGCGGGTCACCAAATCCGGTGCGCCCGGCGAAAATCGTTCTCTCGCGTCGCGGTTCGGCGAAAAAAGACCGACAGGCCCCGGTGGCGCGACATTGTTCGAAATTGCCATGTCCGGGCTGATCCAGACGTGGATGCACCGCGTAGCAGCCTGTAGAAAGCTTCCGATGCGCGAGCAGGTGAAGCGGACAGGGTGCGGGACACAAGGCTGTCCCCGGCGTGGCCGGCTCGACCTGCCACGCATTTTGTCGTAAGCGGAGAGCGCCGTATGCGGTTTCCGCGATGGCATGCCGTGGCCGCCAAGCCGGGGAGCGCGCACAGCGCAAGGTGACGATGGGAATGGACGAAAGAAAGCAGCACTTCGACTCGCTGCTGGCGGCTTATGTCGCCGGTACGCTGGCCGAACCGGCGCGACTGCTGGTGCGCTCGCATCTGGACCTGTCTGCCGACAACCGGGAATTCGTTCGCGACCTCGAAAGCGCGGGTGGGCGGATGCTGGAGGAAATCGACCCGCTTCCGGTTGCCGACCGCGATGCGATGCTCGCGGCCATCATGGCGCTGCCGGCCGACCCCGTCGATGCGGATGCGCCGCGCGCGCCGCGCAAGACCCGTCTGCCGGTGCCGCTTTACGACTACCTTGGCAAGGATTTCAACGAGCTTCCCTGGAAGACGCGCCTGCCCGGGCTGCGTGAATGCCGGATCGGCGAGGAAGACGGCTGCGTTGCCAGTCTGTTGTGGATCCGCGCCGGCATGGCCATGCCGACCCACACCCACCATGGCACCGAGCTGACTCTGGTGCTGGAGGGGGGCTTCAGCGATATGGACGGCCATTTCGTGCGCGGTGACGTGACCTATGCTGACGACGACGTCGACCACCGTCCCGTCGCGGACGAGGGCGAGGACTGCATCTGTTTCGTCGTCACCGAGGGCAGCCTTCGCCTGACCGGCCCGGTCGGGCGCTTCTTCGCTCCCTTCCTGCGCGGCTGAGACGCGTCGCGCGGGCACGGAATACCGGAACCGGTCCGCAGGCTTCCGGTTTTTCAGCCACGACCTGGAGGATGCCCATGAGCGCAGGTGGAAACGCGCGCGAGGCGGTGCGCCCCGAGGAAGGGATCGCCTGGATCACCGGAGCGAGTTCCGGTATCGGCGCAGCCCTTGCCGAAACGCTCGCACGTGACGGCTGGCGGGTTGCCGCCACGGCGCGATCTGCCGAAGCGCTTGCCGATCTGGAAGCCCGCTCCGCTGCATGGGCGGGAGACATTCGCGCGTTTTCCGGCGATGTCACCGACCCTGTCGAGATGACCCGCATCGTCCGCCGCATCGAGATGGACTACGGGCCGCTGGTCATGGCTGTCCTCAATGCCGGCGTCTATCTGCCGGTTGACGGAACGGCGCCGCGCCACGAGGACTTCCATGCCTCGATCGACGTGAACCTGAAGGGGACGGTCAATACGATGTTGCCGGCAATGGAGGCGATGCGCCTGCGCCGGCGCGGACAGATCGCCGTTGTCGCCTCGGTCGCCGGCTATCGGGGGCTGCCGACTTCCGCGGCCTACGGCGCGACGAAGGCCGGCCTCATCAACCTTGCCGAGGCGATGAAGTTCGATCTCGACCGGCTGGGGATTGCCATTCAGGTGATCTCGCCCGGCTTCGTCGACACCCCGGCGACCAGGGACAATCCCTTTCCCATGCCGGATCTGATGCCGGTCGAGGACGCGGCCGCCGCGCTTGCTGCCGGTCTGAAGCGTCCCGAGCGTTTCGAGATCAGCTTTCCCAGGAGTTTCACACGCAAATTGAAGCTTCTGCGGCTTTTGCCCTACAGGCTCTATTTTCCGCTGGTGGCACGCGCGACCGGCTGGTCCGGCAAGGGTTCCGTCTGACCGGGGGCGGCCCCGTGAACGAGACGGGCCCGAATCCCTGGCATCACGCCTGCCGATCCGCGATATCCGCGACCAGCCTGTCATGCGCCGCCTTGTCGAGAGGGAAGCGCCACATCAGGGCGATCGCGACGAGCTTCAGTGCAACGGGCAGCAGGGAATAGAGAGCGACCAGCACCCCGAGACCGTCCTCTCCGGTTCCCTCCGCCTCGAAGCCCGCGAGATCGAGCAGCGGAAACGCAAGCCCGACCGCGAGCGCCAGTGCCAGCTTTGTCGCGAGCCCCCAGAGCGCGAAATAGAGTCCCGAGCGGCGGGTTCCGGTCTCGAGCCGGTCGACGTCTATGACATCCGCCTGAATGGCGGCGGGAAGGGTGAGGTCGGCGCCAAGTGCGAGCCCGGTGAGGACGCAGATCGCGGCAAAGGCCGCAAGGTCGCCGCGGCCGATCAGCGGCACCAGGACGAAGACCGTGCAGGCGCCAAGCATCGCGATCGACCAGGCGCGGTGCTTGCCTGTCTTCCTGGCAACGGCGAGCCACAGCGGAACACCGGCAATGCCGCACAGGAAGTAGAGGAAAAGCAGCGGACCCTGAAGGTCGGGTCGCTCGAGCACCCTTGCGACGAAGAACAGGAAAAGCGTCGCCGGGAGCCCGTTCGCGAAACCGTTGACGATGAAGGCGGCGAGCAGACGCAGGAAGGGTCGGTTGCGCAGGAGTGGCCCCAGTCCCTCGCGCAGGCCCGGCATCGCTTCCACGCCGGGAGGCGGTTCGGGAAGGCGAAGCGCCGCCAGAAGCGCGAGCAGAGGCAGGGAAATGCCGATGCCGGCCGCGAGAAACGCGAGCGCGCCGCGCTGGTCGACCGCTCCAAGGGCGTCCGCCACGGCCGGAACGCTGACCGCCACGAGGGTTCCAAGCAGAACCATTCCCTCGCGGACGCCGGCCACGCGACTGCGTTCGTGATAATCGTCGGCGAGTTCCGCGCCCCAGGCCGAATAGGGGATGATCGTGGCCGTGTAGCCGAGCGAGAGCGCCAGTCCCCATCCCAGCAGGTAGAGCGGTCCGGCGTCGGTGGGCGGCGTCAGGATCATCCAGGCCGCAAGGGCCGCGGGCACGGCACCCAGCAGGAACCATCCCCGGCGCCGACCGGGAGGAAGCGGGATCCTGTCGCACAGGATGCCGGCGAGCGGGTCGGACAGCGCATCGGCAAGGCGCACGGCGAGCAGGATTGTGCCCACCTGGGCAAGCGGCAGGCCGATCACACCGGCATAGAAGCTCGGCAGGATCACGTAGAGCGGCAGGGTAAGCGCGGCGAGCGGCAGCGCTGGCGCGCCGTAGACCAGCAGCGCCAGGCGGGGCAGCTTCGTGGCGGTGCGCACGCCGCCTGCCCCTGGTGCGGACTGTCTCATGCGCGAGGAAAGGCCGGCCGCGCGCGAGGCATCAGGCCCGCGCGCCCTTCACATAGACCATCTGCCGCACGTCGATGTTGCCGGAGCGGAAGCCCGCCTCGCAATAGTGGAAGTAAAACTCCCAAAGACGCTTGAAGCGCTCATCGAACCCAAGAGGACGGATGCGTGGCCACGCGGACCAGAACCGGTGCCGCCACGCCTCGAGGGTGCGCGCGTAGTCGAGGCCGAAGATCTTCTGCCCGCCGAGTTGAAGGCCCATGCGTTCGCCGAGTTCGGCAAGGGCACTGGGTGGTGGCAACATGCCGCCGGGGAACACGTGACGCTGGATGAAGTCCGGTGTGCGCCGGTAATCGTCGAACAGGTCATCCTGAATGGTGATGATCTGCAGGCCCGCGCGGCCACCCGCCTTGAGGCAGTCGGCGACCTTGCGGAAGTAGGTCTGCCAGTATTTCTCGCCCACCGCCTCGAACATCTCGATGGAGGCGATGCGATCGTATTGGTTCGTCTCGTCGCGGTAGTCCTGCAGACGCACCTCGACGCGCTCGGCCAGGCCGTTCTCCTGCATCCGCCGCGAGGTGAAGTCGAACTGTTCCCGCGAGATGGTCAGCGCCGTCACCCTCGCGCCGATCTCGCCGGCGACATATTCGGCGAAACCGCCCCAGCCGCACCCGATCTCCAGCACGTGGTGATCTGGATTGATGCCGGTTTCCTCGGCAAGGGACGCGTATTTCCGGCGCTGGGCCTGCTCCAGGTCGTTGATGCCGCCCTCGAACAGCGCGGAGGAATAGGTCATCGAGGGATCGAGCCACTCGCTGTAGAAGGCGTTGCCCAGATCGTAGTGCGCCGAGATGTTGCGCCGCGAGCCCTTGCGTGTGTTGCGGTTCAGCCAGTGGCGCAGGCGCGTCATCATGCGAAAGACGGGGCTGCCGCGCAGCATGTCGAAGGTCGCGTCGCGGTTGCGGCAGAACAGCTCCAGGAAGGTGGTGACATCCGGGCTGGACCACTCGTTCGCCATGTAGGATTCCGCGACGCCGACATCCGCTCCGTTCAAAAGGCGCTTGATGAAGCTCCAGGTGTGGATCTTCACCTCGGCATTCGGGCCAGGCTCGACGCCGGTGACGACGAAGCGGCGGCCCTCGGGGGTCTCGATGAGAAGGGAGCCGATGCGAAGCTGCAGCGCCACGCGCAGGCCCAGGCGGGCGAGGCGGGGCAGTCCGGCAAGTTCGTGGCGGACATTCTCAGGAGTAAGCGCAACGGCGGTCGACATGGGCAATCCTCGTCTTCACGCAAGAAATATGGCGGCATGTTGGGAAGGCAACGGGCGTTCGGCGCGAGGGACCGCGCGTGGCGTTCACCCCTTCTGGGCCGCGTGGCCGGCCTGCGCCGGCGCGGACGAGGAGGGGCGGTCGTGCCGCCTCGAGGGAGAATGGAAAGGTGCGCCCTTCAACCACAGCTTGAGTGCCTCCCAGTGGATGCCGACGATAACTTTGAGTGTCATGAACGGAATTTTCAAGCTGAGACCAAGCAATTGGGCCGTTCGGACCTCTTGCCGGGTGCCTGCGAAGGTTGCGGAAAGCAACGGCCCCTCGGAATCCGTTTCCAGAATGCGCACCCGCACCGCTTCGCCCGGTGGCAACACGCGGAAGCGGTAGGTCTGGTCCATGTCGATGAAGGGCGAGACGTAAAACGCCTTGGCGCGCTCCTGCCGCACCCCCTCGGGGCCGATGTCCTTCACGCCGACGGGGGCGACATAGGTGTGGAGGTCGCCGAAGGTGTTGCGCACCTCGTAGACCAGCGCCACCAGGCGGTCCGCCGCGTCATAGGCGAAATAGACCGACAGCGGATTGAAGACGTAGCCGAGCACGCGCGGATAGCAGAGCAGCAGCACCCGTGCGGGAGGGTCGCTCAGGCCCGCCTCGCAAAGCAGCCTGTCTACGTGATCGCGAAGGCTGGAGCCGTCGCGCGGCCCGTGGTCGCCCTGCCAAAACGACACCAGATTGGCGCGTTCGACCGAGAACAGCGGCGATTGGCGTCCGGCCTCTTGCAGCCGGTCCAGATCAATCAGCAGCGAAAACACGCGGTAGGTGAACCGATGGCCGAACGGCTTCAGGCGCTGGTGCATGACCAGGCCGGGGTAGAGGCTCGCCGCGGACACGGGAGCCCTGCCGTTCGCCTCCATGGTCGTTGGGGCATGTCTGGCCGTCACGCTGTCCCTCCCGGTCGCCGGAGCGGAGTAATGGTTCGGGTCATTCGGCGGCTTCCGCCGGACGGGCCCGGCCCGAGGCGTCCACCCGCCAGGGGATGTCCGCGCCAAGCGCCTCGGCCACATCGAGGCCGGCCTTGAGCCCGTCCTCGTGGAAGCCGTAGCCACACCAGGCGCCACAGTACCAGATATGGTTCTGCCCCTGGATCTGGTCCAGTGCGCGCTGCGCGGCGAGGGCGGCGCGGTCGAACTGCGGATGGTCGTAGCGGAAGCTCGCGAAGGTCTTGTCCTCGCTCGGGCGCTCGGCCGGATTGAGGCTCACGAACACGGGCTTGTCCTTCGGAAGGTTCTGCAGCCGGTTCATCCAGTAGGTGACCGCGACATCGCGGGATGCGGCTTCGGGGGCGCTGGACGCCATGTAGTTCCAGGAGGCCCAAACCCGCTCGCGCCTGGGCATCAGCGCCCTGTCGCAATGGAGGTACACATCGTTCGGGCGGTAGCGGATCGCGCCCAGGATGTTGCGCTCCTCGGGCGATGCGTCCTCCAGCATGGCCAGCGTCTGGTCGGTATGGGCCGCGATGACCACCTTGTCGAACACGTCCTCGTGTCCGCTTGCATCCACCACATGGACCTGTCCGGCCGAGCGCCAGACACGTTTCACGCCGGCGGCGAGTCGAAGACCGGCCCCCAGGGGTTGCACCAGACGCTCCACATAGCGCCGCGAGCCACCCGACACCGTGCGCCAGACGGGACGGTCAGTGTGGACGAGCCGGTGGTTTTCGAAGAAGGCGATCAGCGTTTCGGCCGGGAACCGAAGCATTTCCTCCGGCGGGGTCGACCAGATCGCCGCGCCCATGGGCAGGAGATAGTTGCGCGCGAAGGTTTGCGAGAACCGGCGGTGTTCGAGATAGTCGCCGAGCGACAGGCCGGCGAGACGTCCCGCATGGCGGTCGGCCAGGCACTCGCGGTTGAACCGCAGGATCTCGCGCAGCATCCACAAAAAGCGTGGCGAGAGGAGGTTTCGCCGCTGGCCGAAGATCGTCGCCAGGTTGTCGCCGGACCACTCGCAGCGCCCCTGGTCGAGCGAGAAGGCAAAGCTCATGTCGCTTGCCTCGGTCGCGACGCCGAGATGCTCGAGGAGGGCCGTGAAGTTGGGGTAGTTCAGCTCGTTGTAGACGATGAAGCCTGTGTCGACGGACAACGGCGTGCCGCCGTGGTCGATGTCGACCGTCGCGCTGTGGCCGCCCGCACGCCCGCGCTTTTCGTAGAGGGTGACATCGAAGCGCTCGCTCAGGGCCCACGCGGCGCTGTTTCCGGCGATGCCGGAGCCGATCACGGCAATCCGCATTTCTTCTTCCTTCTTTTCAGGCGCCGCACTTGGTGTGCTCGAAAGCCTCGAGCGCACGTTCGCGAGCCGACCGGTGGTCGATAACTGGACGGGGATAGGTGTGGCCGAGGCGCACGCCCGCATCTTTCAGGACATCGGACGGGGCCCCATGCGGCCTGAAAAGCCACTTGTCGGGAAGGTTGGCCAGTTCCGGGACCCAGCGGCGCGTATAGTCGCCGTCCGGGTCGAACTTCTCGCCCTGGCTCTGCGGATTGAAGATGCGGAAATAGGGAGCCGCATCGGCGCCCGATCCTGCGACCCACTGCCAGCTTGCCGGGTTGTTGGCCGGATCGGCATCCACCAGCGTGTCCCAGAACCAGGCCTCGCCCTCACGCCAGTCCACGAGCAGGTGCTTGACCAGGAACGAAGCGACGACCATGCGAACTCGGTTGTGGATGTACCCCGTGTGCCAGAGCTCTCGCATTCCCGCATCCACCAGGGGGTAGCCCGTCCGCCCCCTGGTCCAGGCGCGCAAACCCTGCGGATTGTCCGCCCATGGAAATTCGTCGAAGCGGGGCTGGAAGTTGTCCGTCACGATCTCGGGAAAGTGAAACAGCAGGTGGTAGGAGAACTCGCGCCAGCCGAGTTCGGCATGAAACTTCGAAAGGGCCTTCTCGTCGATCCCGGATCCGTCCTGCCCGGCGCGCGCCTTTGCCTCATGCCAGATGCGTCTGGGGGAGATTTCACCGAACCGCAGATGCGGGGACAGGCGCGATGTCACTTCCGCTGCGGGCTCGTCGCGATGGGCGGCATACCCTGCAAGCCCGTCCTCGAGAAAGCCGGAAAGCCTGGACAGCGCTCCTTCCTCGCCGGGCGTCCATGTGTCGCGCAGCCCGCCCGCCCAGTCCGGTTTCACGGGCAGGAGCCGCCAATCGGCGAGGTCGTCGCTATCGGGCGTTTCGCAATCGGGCAGCGCGTCACTCGGCATCTTCAGGTCGCGCGGGCGGGCGGGCTCGCCCCGTGACTGCATTGCGCGATGGAAAGGCGAAAAAACACGGAAAGGGTCGCCGGCCTTGGTCTGCACTTCCCAGGGTTCCACGAGCAGCGAACCGTTGAAGCTCTCGACCCTGAGGCCCGCGTCCCTCAGGGTCTTCTTCAGCGCCTTGTCGGTCGCGATGCCCGAAGGGTCGTAGCGCCGGTTCCAGACGATCGCACCCGCGCTTGCTTCCGCCGCCAGGCGGGGAACCTCGTCGAGCGCCTTTCCCCGGCGCAGGACCAGGGGGATGCCGAGAGCCGAAAGCTTTTCCGCAAGGGCCTTGAGGGAGTGGTGCAGCCACCAGCGTACGGCGCCACCGGGCGCCCTTGCGCTGTCGGTGTCTTCATCCAGCAGGAAAAGGCCGATGACCGGCATCCCGTCGGAAAGCGCCGCGGCAAGAGCCGGATTGTCATCCGTGCGCAGGTCGTCGCGAAACCAGACGAGAACGGGAGCAGGGGATGCGTTGGAATCCATGAGGGCGATTATCCGGCGTTCGGGACGTTGCTTTCCCGTTCTTACGGACTTTGGCCGTTGATGGATTGGCGCTTTTCACGATTTTCCCGGCTTGCCCGGGATTGACGTGCTTTTGGGGAAGCGACCCCGCCGTCGCATGGGGGTTGGGGGGCTGCGACGGCGGGCGCATGACCCGGGCTGGGCTGAGGGCGGAACACCCGGGCCTGACGGAACGGCCGGTCCGCGACGGACGCGGCACATGTGCAAGCCTGTGCGTGGTCAGGTGAACCTTGCGTGCTTTCAGGCGCGGAAGGGTTCGGTGATCCAGTTCCAGGCGACCATCACGCTGTCCGCCGCCGCGGTCATGCTGGCGACGATCTTCATCCAGATCATCTGACCGAAGGCGGCGACCTTCATCATTGCCGAAGGTTCCTCGATCGGCTTCTGTTCGATGAACTCGATCTCGGTCTGCTGTGCGGGATCGTTGACCACACGGCGCGTGACGACGAGACGGGCATCCGGCGCGACGCGGGACTGGTCGGTCTTTGCAACCGTCGTTGCGGGGGTCTCCGGGTCCTCCAGCGCACGCACGGCAATCGCACGTCCGTCGGGCAGGAGGTGAGTCTCGTTGCGCGAAACCTCACTGTCGTAGATCACCTCGCCATAGTCGTCGATCAGCTCGACCCACACGGTCTTGCGACCGTTGCGTTCGACCTCGCCGACCCAGATGGCATAGGATCCGGCCTCGTCGCTGTCGCCGAACCGGGGCGTGCCGAGCGTCACGGCCAGCCTGTCTTCAGGCAAGACGAAGGTTTCGCGGTCGCCCTTGCCCGCCAGCATGTCACCGGCGGCGGCAATCTGCGTTTCCCCGGACTGCATGGTGCCGGCGGCATGGGTCGCCGATCCGAGCGGGCCGAGGATCATTCCCGATGCAAGGCTCACCGCGAGAGCGATGCGCGGTGCGGTCAAAGCGATGTCAAACATTCGTGCCTCCCGGGCTTGGCATCGCGGATGTCTGCGCGTCCGTCGCTGCCGGAATGTCACTGGTTAAGATTTGGTGTCCATCTCCCAAATAGTCCACCAGTCTTGAGAAGGATGCTCCCTCAATCGTCCTGATGAAACTGTAACCGGGATCACAAATGGACACGCTTCCTTGAAACGTTTCGTTAGGAAAAGGGTTCCCGGGTGACGTAACGTCGTGAAATGCCGGGGATTTCAAACGGGGCGAGAATGCGGCGAAGAGGGGGCAAAAAAGCGAGCCGGGGTCGTTCACGTTTGCGTGATCAGGTCGTGAGGTTTGTTGCTTGTTGCCGGAATGTCGCGGTTTCGTGGTGTCGGGGTCACAATCGCGACCGGCGATTGGAATTCGCAGCCCCCTTGGGATCCCCCTAGGCACGCCGTGGCCGGCTGTCCGGTATCAGTTCGTCACGCCGGGTGCGTCGAAGCCGTACTTCGCCAGAATGGCCTGGCCTTCGGGCGACAGGATGTACATTGCCAGCGTCCAGGCGTTCCGTGAGGCGCCCTGCATCACCGTCAGTCCATAGTCGGCGCCGACCGACAGGCCGTCCGGAAGCTGTACGATGGCGAGACCGGGGACTTCGTTGCGTGCGAGAAGCGCGTTGGTGCAATAGGTCAGGAACACGTCGGCCTTGCCGCTTTCCATCACCCAGCCGTAGGTGTTGCGCCCCTCGGGGGCCTTCTCGCTGTCCTGCCCGCCGGTGAGTTGCAGGGCCTTGGCCTTGAGCTTCGCCGTTGCGCCGGGGGCGAGGGCCTCCGATTTGTCGAAGACCTGAAACGCGTAGTCGCCGGAGGGGTCGGCTTTCGGCGTGGATGTGCCCACGCGGATGTCCTTGTCGAGCATCACCTGAAGCAGCGTGTCGGTGTCGACGTCGAGATCCGGCTGTGCCAGCGCGCAAAGGCGATTTCGGGCAAAGAGCACGACGGGGGCGGCCTTGCCGGCCTTCGCAAGTGTCTTGGGGTGCTTCATGTTGGCCGAGGCATAGACCTCCGCCGCCTCGCCCTGTTCGATCCGCTCGCGCAGCAGGCCCGAGGGGCCGAAGGTGCGCGCGATCTTGACGTCATGCGCGGCCTCGAACATGTCGGCGACTTCGCCCATCGCCGCCTTGAGGCTGCCGGCCGCGTGAAGCTTGACGCCCGTTTCGGCCATGGCTTCGGAAACCCCGATGGTTGTCGCGAGGATCAGTGTCGCGGTCGCAAGGTGCTTGAACATTGGACGGTCTCCCGGAGCCGGCATCTTCCGGACGCGAAAAGCGGAGCCGGCGTGTCAGGCGCGCCGGCTCCGTGGCATTGAGGGGATCAGCTTCCGCCCTTCTCCGCGTTGGGGAAGAAAAGCTGCTGGCCGTCGACCTTGTAGTCGGCGATCACGCCCTGGCCTTCCTCGGAGATGACCCAGTCGACGAACTTCTGGCCGAGGTCGGCCTTCACGTTCGGATGCTTCTCCTTGTTCACCAGGATGATGCCGTACTGGTTGAACATCTTGGGGTCGCCCTCGACGGCGATCTTGTAGTCGCCCTTGTTGCCGAAGGAGATCCAGGTCGCGCGGTCGGTCATGATGTAGGCGCCCATGCCGGTGCCGGTGTTGAGCGTCGCGCCCATGCCCGAACCGGTCTCGCGGTACCAGTCGCCGGAGGCGGCCGACACATCCACGCCGGCATCCTTCCACAGACGCAGTTCGGCCTTGTGCGTGCCGCTGTCATCGCCGCGCGAGGCGAAGGGTGCCTTTGCCTCTGCGATCGTCTTGAGCGCCGTTGCAACGTCGCTCGACCCGGCGACACCGGCGGGATCGTTGGCGGGACCCACGATGACGAAGTCGTTGTACATCACGTCGTGACGCTTCACGCCGTCACCGGCGGCCACGAATTTCTCCTCCGCGGGCTTGGCGTGCACGAAGAGCACGTCACCGTCGCCGTTGGCGGCGTTCTTGATGGCCTGGCCTGTGCCCACGGCCACGACGCGAACCTCGATGCCGGTCTTGTCGGTGAACTTCGGCAGCATGAAGTCGAACAGGCCGGAGTTCTGCGTCGAAGTGGTGGACTGGACGATGATGAAGTCATCCGCGGCCTGAGCCGGGCCGGCAAGGCCGAGCGCGACGAGACCGGTGGCGGCAAGCGAAAGGAAATGGCGTCTCAGCATCAGCTTTCTCCCTCGTGTCGAATTGGTTCTGTTGTTTCGGTGCCGAGGAACAGCCGTCCCTCGAGCCATGCCCGCGCGGCTTCGCTGCGCGGGGTTTCAAGCACGCGGGATGCCGGTCCGGTTTCGGCGACACGGCCCGCGTGCAGGAAAACGATGTCGTCGGCCAGGCGTTTCGCCTGACCCAGGTCATGGGTGACCATGACGATGGTGACGCCGCGCGCGTGGGCGGCGAGAACGAGGTCCTCGATGGCGTGGGTGGAGGCGGGGTCGAGGCTTGCGGTGGGCTCGTCCAGAAACAGAAGATCGGGATCGCAGGAAAGCGCGCGCACCAGTGCAAGGCGCTGTTGTTCTCCGCCGGAGAGGAGGCGGGCGGGTTGCCGCGCCTGCGTTTCAAGGCGCGCCTGTGCCAGGGCCTCGCGAACGCGGGCCGCCTTCGCCGAGCCCTTCAGCCCGCGCACGGCCAGCGCGAAATCGAGATTGGCCGCCACCGACCGGCGCAGCAGGACCGCACGCTGGAAGACCATCGCCTGCGCCTTGCGGGCCGATCGGTCGAGCGGTCCGCCTTTCCAGAGGATTTCGCCCTGGGCCGGTCTCAGAAGACCGTGGAGCAGGCGCAGAAGAAGGCTCTTTCCGGCGCCGTTGGCTCCCATGATCAGCGTGCGTCGCCCGGGACGGATGGCCAGGTCGACGTTGTCCACGAGACGGTGTCCGTTTGCTGTCCAGCACAGGTTGCGCGCCTCGAGGATCGGGGCGACGGGATCGCCTTCGGTGACGGTCGGGGCTGCCTCGAGCCGGCGCAGGGTGGCCTCAGGCATAGGCGGACCTCGCTGCCGAGGCACGCAGGCCCATGACGGCGGCATTGACCACCAGCGCGATTGCCAGCAGCACGACGCCGAGCGCCAGCGCGAGCTGGAGGTTTCCCTTGGAGGTTTCGAGCGCGATGGTGGTCGTCATGACGCGGGTGACGTGGTTGATGTTGCCGCCGACGATGATGACCGCGCCAACCTCGGCGACCGCACGGCCGAACCCGGCGAGCGCGACGGTCAGAAGGGCGTATCGCCCGTCCCACAACAGGGCGGCGATGCGAGATGCGGGGCCGACGCCGAGCGAGGCGAACTGCTCCCGGTACTCCCGGTCGAGGTCTTCGACCACCTGACGGGTCAGGGCGGCGACGATCGGTGTGACGAGGATGGTCTGCGCGATGACCATCGCGGTGGGGGTGTAGAGAAGCCGCAAGGGCCCCAGCGGGCCGGCGGCGGACAGCGTGAGATAGACGACCAGACCGACCACGACCGGCGGCAGCCCCATAAGCGCATTGAGCACGACGGTTGCCGTTGTTCGTCCGGGAAATGCGAAGGCCCCCACGCAGGCGCCGAGAGGCAGGCCGATCACGCAGGAAATGACGACCGCGCTCAGCGTCACGCGCAGCGACAGGCCGATGATCTCCAGGAGATCGGCGTCACCGGACAGGATAAGCCCGACTGCTTCCGCAAGGACGGACGAGAAGCTTTCCATATGCGCGTTTTCTCCCTCTCATGGGAAGAGATACATTATTTCGCACATATATCCATGTCACGTGACGTCTTTGCATCGCGTTTTTTACGCGGCGCGGCATTGAAAACCCGTTTTTCGCCAATGAACGACAGGTCATCCACGGATTTTCGGAATGCTCAGAATAAAAAAGCATAAAATGACACAAAAAGCAGAAAGGCCAATCCTTGGCGTGCTTCGATGTGTTCATGCAGGCACATGCAGCGACTGCGGCAGGTTTATCGTTCATGAAATGGAGACAATAAGCTCACGATTTGCGTGATTGTCTTTGTGTTGGGGCGCTACCAGATTGAGGGCACATTCAGCGGCATCCGGTGTTGCGTGATCGCAATGACCATCCGGCCGCGCGTGCACAGGAGCAGGAAATGTCAGTATCCAGCGAGCCGAAAAACGCTGCCGCCTTCAACATGGATGCGGCGCCCATGCACGTCGGGCGGGTCGGCCTGAGGGTGCGGGACCTGTCCGCGACGGCGCGTTTCTATCGGGACGTGATCGGCCTTCAGGAGCTGGAGCGTTCGGTGGGGCGTGTTGTTCTCGGTGCCGGTGCGGTGCCTCTGGTGGTGCTGGACGGGCAACCGGATCTCGCGCCGGTCAGCGCCCGCGAGGCCGGTCTCTTCCATACGGCGTTCCTGCTGCCGACGCGCGGCGATCTGGGGCGCTGGCTTTCTCACGCGGCCGGTCTCGGTGCGCGCATCGAGGGGGCATCGGATCACATCGTGAGCGAGGCGGTCTATCTCAGCGACCCGGAAGGGAACGGCATCGAGGTCTATGCGGATCGTCCGGAGGCCGACTGGCGCACGCCGGACGGCACGGTGACCATGTCCACCGATCCGATGGACGTGGAGGGCGTGCTTGCCGCGGGCGAGGGGGTGGTCTGGCAGGGAATGCCGGAGGGCGGCCGTGTCGGGCACGTTCATCTCCGCGTCGGCGAGACCGGGGCGTCCGAGGGGTTCTACCGCGACGTGCTCGGCTTCGACATCAGTGCCCACTATCCGGGCGCAAGCTTCTTCGGATCCGGGGGATACCATCACCAGCTTGCCGGGAACGTCTGGGGCAGTCGTGGCGCGGACGCGCGCGATCCGAACCGCGCCGGCCTGGACTTCGTGGAAATTCTCGCCAGGGATTCCGGGCATGTGTCGAGCGTGCGGGAACGGGCCGGGCACGCCGGAGTGGCGTTGAAAGAGGCCGGACAAGGCGGCGTCTCGCTTGCCGATCCGTGGGGAACACGGATTCATCTTCGTGCCGCCTAGGGGGCTGCCCCATAAAAGAGGCGTGTCCGGCGTGAAAGCGTCGAGGTCATCGGTCATCGTTCGCCTGCGGGAGTGCTCGCAGGCGGCATGACTCGTCGTTCCGCGCTGATTGGCGGTGGTACGTTCGCGATGTGGGGGAAAAAGAGGGCAGTGGCTCCCCGGGCCGGATTCGAACCAGCGACCAAGCGGTTAACAGCCGCTTGCTCTACCACTGAGCTACCGGGGATCACTGTCGCGGCGCTCTTGAGCACCGCGTCGGTGGGAGGCGTATAGCAAACGCCGTGCGGATTTGCCAAGCCTTTTGTCGTCATGTTTTCCACAGAAGCGAAAAAATCGCCCCGGGCGGCGGCGGCGATTTGGTGTTGGTCAGGGGCTTCCAGGTCCCGGATCCGCTTGTTGTGTGGCGTTTGCCGGGCTAAGAATGAGGTCCGGTCCTTTCCGACGGACGAAGTCCGAGGGAGAGGGGAAAGTCGGAATACGGTGGGGGACGACCCAATTCGGGGTCCCGAATCCGTAGCTGCCCCCGCAACTGTGAGCGGCGAGCCTTCCTGCAGAGACCACTGGACGCTCCAACGCGGTTGGGTGCCCGGGAAGGGCAGGGCAAGGCGGCGACCCGCGAGCCAGGAGACGAGCCGGAAGACACGCGGCGGAAATGCGCGCCGCGTCCCGAAACGTCACAGCCGTCGGGTGGACGGCAGGAGGCTCACATGACGCGTTTCCACGCGCTTCCTCATCATACCTTTTCCGTGATTCCACGGTCCGCCGAACAGGCTTCGTGTCATCCCGCGCACTGCCGCCGGGCCTGATACCGTGCGCTGCCGAAGCGTTCTGGTGACCGGAGGAGCCCGCTCGGGCAAGAGCTCCCACGCGGAGGCGTTGGTCTCCGCCAGCGGACTTGAACGCGTCTATCTCGCGACCTCCGTCGCCGAGGACGGCGAGATGCGCGCGCGTGTCGCCCGTCATGTGGAGGCCCGTGGGCCGGGATGGGAGACGATCGAGGAACCTCTCGATATCGCCGGCGCGATCAAGACCCGAAGCGCGCCCGGAACGGCCGTTCTCGTCGATTGCCTGACGCTTTGGCTCTCGAACCTGATGTTCCGCGATGCCGATCTTCCGGCGGAGACGGACCGCCTGGCGGCGGCGCTTCAAGCCGCTGGCGGACCCGTGGTTCTGGTGACCAACGAAGTCGGCTCCGGCATCGTGCCCGACAATGCGCTTGCCCGCCGTTTCCGCGACGAGCAGGGGCGCCTCAATCGCAAGATCGCGGCGAGTGTGGAGGCGGTGGTTCTCGTCGCCTGCGGCTTGCCGCTCGTTCTCAAGCCGAATTCCCTCCAACCGGAGATTACCCTATGAGCACGCCTGCAAGCGGCAAGATCCCGGCCACGATCATCACCGGCTTCCTGGGGGCCGGAAAGACGACGCTTCTCTCCAACCTCCTGCGGGACGCGAAGGGCAAGCGCATCGCGCTCATCGTCAACGAGTTCGGCGACATGGGCTTCGACGGCTCGCTGGTGGACGGTTGCGCCGATCCCGATTGCGCGGCGGACGACGTGGTGGAGCTGACCAACGGCTGCATCTGCTGCACGGTCGCCGACGATTTCCTGCCGACGATGGAAATGCTCGTCTCGCGCGACGAGGCGCCCGATCACATCGTGATCGAGACGTCCGGTCTCGCGCTGCCGCAGCCCCTGGTCAGGGCCTTTTCCTGGCCCAGCGTCAAGACACGCGTCACCGTCGATGCCGTTGTGACGGTGGTCGATGCGGCGGCCGTCGCCGAAGGGCGGGTGGTCGCGGACGAGGCCGCCCTTGCCGCTCAGCGCGCGGCCGACGAGGCGCTCGATCACGAAAGCCCGGTGGAAGAGCTGTTCGAGGACCAGCTCGTCTGTGCCGATCTTGTCGTGCTCAACAAGGCCGATCTCGTGGATGCGGACGCGCTCGCCCGCGTTCGCGAAACCGTTTCGGCACGGGTGCGGCCGGCGGTCGAGATCGTCGCGGCGGAAAAGGGGTATCTTGCCGGCGATGTGCTGCTCGGGCGTTTCAGTGCCTCGGAGGAGGATATGACTGGCCGGGAAAGCCACCACGAAAGCCATCATCATCACGATGGTCATGACCATGACGATCACGATCACGATCATGATCACCATCACCATCACCACGACCACGATCATGACGAGTTCGAGAGTCATGTGGTGACCTTGCCGGCCTTTGCCTCTCTCAAGGAACTCGAACAGCGCGTAGCCGCCGCGATGGCCATGCCCGGGGTGTTGCGTATCAAGGGAGCGGTGGAGATTGCGGGCAAAGCCGCTCCGGCAATGGTGCAGGCGGTCGGGCCGCGCGTGGAGGCGTGGTTTGCAAAGGATGCCCGTGCGCCGGGGCGGGTGGTTGTGATCGGTCTCGCCGGCTTCGACCCCATCCGAATCGAGGGGCTTCTGGCCCGCTCCGAAGCAGCCTGAGAACGGTCCTTCTCGGACATGAACACCCGGGGCCGTGCCGCGGTCCCGGGGGACGGGAGACGATATGCACATCCTCGCCGGCAGAAGCGGACGCATCGACCAGGGGGAGGAGGCCGTCGATCTCGGCCAGTCTCCGGCGGATGTCATCGTGCTCTCGGCCGCCGATACGGAACTGGCGTCTCTGAACGCCGTTGCCGGCGCGTTGGGCGAGGAAGGGCCGCAACTGCGGCTCGCCAATCTCATGGCGTTGTCCCATCCCTATTCCGTCGATCTTTACGCCGACAACACCGCCTCGGGCGCGCGGCTCGTCATCCTGCGGCTGCTGGGTGGCGCCGAATACTGGCCGTATGGGGTGGAGCGGCTGACGGAACTTGCGCGCGGCGAAGGCATCGGGCTTGCGGTCATGCCAGGAGATGACCGCTGGGACGAGGCGCTTGCCAGCCGCTCGACCCTGCCGCTCGAAACGGTCGAACGGCTCTGGCGGTATATGGCCGAGGGTGGCGCGGAGAACCTGGCGAACCTGCTGCGTCAGTGCCGGCATCTGCTCGATGGAACGCCGGAGGCCGACCCGCCCCGGCCGCTTCCACGCGCCGGGCTGCATCTGCCCGGTTCGATGCACGCGAGTCTCGCCGATCTCAGGAAAACCTGGGACGATCCGCAGGCGCCGGTGGCCGCGCTCGTGTTCTATCGCGCGTTGGTCCAGTCGGCGGCCACCGAGCCGGTGGAGGCGCTGACGGAGGCGCTTCGGGAGCGGGGTATCAACCCGCTTCCGGTTTTCGTGGCCTCTCTGAAGGACGCGGAGTCGGCGTCCGTCCTTGCCTCGCTCTTCGGGGAGGCGCGCCCGTCGGTCGTTCTCAACGCGACCGCCTTTGCCGTCGGCAGCGCGGGCCGGCTGCATGAAAACACGCCGCTGGACGCCCCTGGAGCCCCGGTGCTGCAGGTGGTCTTCTCGTCGTCTTCACAAGAAGGGTGGAGCGAGTCGGACCAGGGACTTTCGATCCGCGACCTCGCCATGCATGTGGTCATGCCGGAGGTGGATGGCCGTATCCTGACGCGCGCGGTCTCGTTCAAGGAGCAGGCTCCGCGCGACCCGCGCACCCAGTCCGCGACCATGCGCTTTGTTCCGAAGCCGGATCGGATCGCCTTCGTCGCGGAACAGGCGGCACGGCTGGCGCGACTGGCCCGCACGCCGGCGGGGGACCGGAAGCTGGCTCTGATCCTTGCCAACTATCCAAACAAGGACGGGCGCCTTGCCAATGGTGTCGGCCTGGATACGCCTGCCTCCTGCGCGGCGCTCATGCAGGCACTGGCCGGGGAAGGATATGCCGTCGAGGGCGCGCCGGCCGGGGCGGACGAACTCATGGCGCGTATCAGCGAAGGGCCGACCAACGACCTTTCCGACCGGCGGGTGCGCCACGGCGGAGCAGTGCTCAAGCTGGACGCCTACCGGGCGGCCTTCGGGGCGTTGCCCGAGGCGGTCCGCACCGCCGTCACGGATCGCTGGGGCGCGCCGGAAGACGATCCGCATGTGGAGGAGGGCGGCTTTCGCCTGGCGGTCACAACCTATGGGAATGTGGTCGTCGGCATTCAGCCCGCACGCGGATACAACATCGACCCGAAGGCCACCTATCACGATCCGGACCTCGTCCCCCCGCATCACTATTTCGCCTTCTACATCTGGCTGCGGGAACACTTTGGCGTTCACGCCGTGGTGCATCTGGGCAAGCATGGCAATCTGGAATGGCTTCCGGGCAAGGCGCTGGCGCTCTCGCAGGACTGCTTTCCCGAAGCCGTGCTCGGCGCGGTTCCGAACGTCTATCCCTTCATCGTGAACGACCCCGGCGAGGGGGCGCAGGCCAAGCGGCGAACCTCCGCCGTCATCGTCGACCATCTCACGCCGCCTCTCGCGCGTGCCGAGAGCCATGGCGTCGCCGCCGAGCTCGAGGTGCTGCTTGACGAGTTCTATCTGGCGCAGGGCGTCGATCCTCGCAGGCTGAAGACGCTGACGCGCGACATTCTCGAGACCGCGATCCGTCACGGACTGGACCGCGATATCGGGCTCGACGAGACGATGGACGAGGAGACCCGCCTTGCCCGGCTCGACGCGCATCTGTGCGACCTCAAGGAACTTCAGATCCGCGATGGCCTGCACATCCTCGGCGCGGCGCCCGAAGGAAGCCTCCTGACTGCGCTGCTGGTCGCGCTCGTGCGGGTGCCGCGCGGCGAGGGGGCTGGAAACGAGGGACTCACCCGCGCATTGTCCGCCGATCTGGGGCTTGGCGATTTCGACCCGCTTGATTGCGACTTCGCATCCGAATGGACCGGTGCGCGGCCGGAGCGGCTGTCGCGTGTCTTGGACGCGCCCTGGCGCAGTGCGGGTGACACGGTGGAGCGGTTGGAGCTTCTGGCCCAAGAGATCGTCGCGGCGCGGCGCGGTCCCGACGGGCTTGAGCGAACCAGGGTGGTGATCGACGAGATCGAGGCCCGGATCCGGCCGTCGGTGACCGGCTCGGGGGAGGCCGAGACACAAGCTGTTCTCTCCGCTCTTGCGGGGCGTTTTGTCCCGCCGGGCCCCAGTGGCGCGCCCACGCGCGGTCGCCCCGACGTATTGCCGACCGGGCGGAACTTCTATGCCGTGGATGTGCGGGCCGTTCCGACCGAAACCTCGTGGCGGATCGGAGCCGCCAGCGCGGCGCGGCTCGTCGAGCGCCATTTCCAGGAGGAAGGCGAGTATCCCGCCGCTCTTGTGCTCACCTGCTGGGGCACGGCGAACATGCGCACCGGTGGCGACGATGTGGCCCAGGCGCTGGCATTGATCGGTGCCCGGCCCAAATGGGAGCCGGGATCCGGGCGCGTCACCGGCTTCGATATTCTCTCCCTGTCCGATCTTGGCCGTCCCCGCATCGACGTGACCCTTCGGATTTCCGGCTTCTTCCGCGATGCGTTTCCGCATCAGATCGACCTGTTTCAGTCGGCGGTGGCTGCAATCGCGGCGCTTGACGAACCCGATGACGCCAACCCCCTTGCGGCGCGGGCGCGAGAGGAGGCTCGCAGACTCGTCGGTGAAGGGCTTGCCGAGGAGGAAGCGGTCAGGCGTGCGCGCTTCCGTGTGTTCGGCGCGCGGCCGGGGGCTTATGGCGCCGGGCTGCAGGCTCTGATCGACGAGGGAATCTGGGACCGGCGCTCCGATTTCGCCGATGCCTTTCTGGCCTGGGGCAGCTACGCCTATGGGGGAGGGGCCGCGGGCGAGGGCGCACGCGAGGCGCTGGAGACCAGGCTTTCGAATGTCGACGCGGTGCTTCACAATCAGGACAATCGCGAGCATGACCTGCTCGACAGCGATGACTATTACCAGTTCGAGGGAGGACTTGCCGCCACGGTCGAGACGCTCAAGGGAACGGCGCCAAGGGTCTGGCACAACGACCATTCCCGCCCCGAGCGCCCGGTGATCCGAAGCCTCGGGGAGGAGATCGGCCGTGTGGTGCGCGGTCGCGCGGCAAATCCGAAGTGGATCGCGGGCGTCATGCGCCACGGCTACAAGGGAGCTTTCGAGATTGCGGCGACGGTGGACTACCTCTTTGCCTTCGCCGCGACGACAAACGCGGTCGGGGACCACCACTTCGACCAGCTTTACGATGCCTATCTGGACGATGCCGAGGTGAGGGACTTCCTCGCCAGGGCAAATCCGAAGGCGCTAGACGAGATCACGGCCCGCTTCCGCGAAGCCATCGAGCGGGGGCTGTGGCGCCCGCGCCGGAACACGGTTCGTGCCGACCTCGAGATCCTGCAGGGAGAAACGACTTCATGAGCGACAAGAAGACGGAGATGAGCGAAGAGGAGCTCAACGCCCGCCACGCCGACAAGATGCGCAAGAAGAAGGCCGCCCGCGACAAGATCATGGCCACCAAGACGATCGAGAAGGGCCTTCTCATCGTTCACACCGGCAAGGGCAAGGGCAAGTCGACCGCCGGGTTCGGCATGGTGTTCCGCTCGCTGGGGCATGGTCACAAGGTGGGTGTCGTGCAGTTCGTGAAGGGACGCATCGAAACCGGCGAACGCATGGCGCTCGACCGCTTCTCCGATCTCGTCACCATCAAGCGCATGGGGGAGGGCTTCACGTGGGAGACCCAGGACCGCCAGCGCGACATCGATGCGGCCCGCCAGGCCTGGGAAGCCGCCAAGGAGATGATCGTCTCGGGAGACTACCGGCTGATCCTGTGCGACGAACTCAACATCGTGCTGCGCTACGAGTATCTGCCCATCGAGGAAGTGGTGGAGTTCCTGAAGACCGAAAAGCCCGACGACGTGCATGTCGTCATCACCGGGCGCAACGCCAAGGACGAACTGATCGAGATTGCCGATCTCGTCACCGAGATGACCCAGATCAAGCATCCGTTCCGTTCCGGCGTGAAGCCGCAGGAGGGCATCGAGTTTTGATCGAGGTTCGGCGTATTCGGAGAGATGGACTGAGAGCACTGGCATGAAACCGTTCGATGCGCGGCTGCGGCGGGTCACTCCCTCGCATGAGGAACTGGTCCGCCGCTACGAGCTGTTTCGAACTGTGGTGGAGTTTCTGGCCGCGCTCACATTCATCATCGGGAGCGTCCTCTTTTTCTATGACAGCCTTCAGTATGCGGGAACGTGGCTGTTCGTGATCGGATCGATCCTTTTTGCCGTGCGTCCGAGCATTCGTCTGGCGCTTGAACTGCATCTGGCCTCTCTTCCCGTGCCGGACGAGTTCCGTCCCTATGGCGCGCCGCGCGAGGAGGACGAGCTGTGACCGTGGCAGGACGCCCGCCGGCGCTGATGATCCAGGGGACAGGGTCCAACGTCGGCAAGAGCCTGATCGTTGCGGGCCTTTGCCGGCTGTTTGCCAACCGCGGGATGGTCGTCAGGCCGTTCAAGCCCCAGAACATGTCGAACAACGCGGCCGTCACCGCCGACGGGGGCGAGATCGGCCGTGCTCAGGCCTTGCAGGCGATGGGCGCGCGCGTCCCGCTTTCGGTGCACATGAACCCGGTTCTGCTGAAGCCGGAGACGGACGTCGGTGCGCAGGTGATCGTTCAGGGCCGCCGCGCGGGGACCATGCGGGCGCGCGAGTACGGAAGCCGCAAGGCGGAACTCCTGCCGAAGGTCCTGGAGAGTTTCGCGGTCACCGGGCGGGACGCGGATCTCGTTCTCGTGGAGGGAGCGGGCAGTCCCGCCGAGATCAACCTGCGTGCCGGTGACATTGCCAACATGGGCTTCGCCGAGGCGGCAGACATTCCGGTGGCCCTGTGCGGGGACATCGACCGGGGTGGCGTGATCGCGTCGCTGGTCGGCACGCACACCATTCTTCCCGAGAATGAGCGACGGCGAATAAGGGCGTTTCTGGTCAACCGGTTTCGTGGGGACGTTTCCCTCTTCGACGAGGGGCTGCGGGAGATTTCGGCGCGCACCGGATGGCGGTCGCTTGGCGTCGTTCCGTGGTTCGACGCCGCGCGCCACCTTCCTGCCGAGGATGCGCTGGGCCTGGAGGAGGGAAAGAGCGGCGGGGCGGTCAAGGTGGCGGTGCCGGTCATCAGCCGTATCGCGAATTTCGATGATCTCGACCCGCTGCGGATGGAAGCGGATGTGACGCTCGAACTCGTGCGCCCCGGCGAGCCGCTGCCGGGGGATGCGGATCTGGTCCTGCTGCCGGGAAGCAAATCGACGATCGGCGATCTGGCATTCCTCAGGGCGCAGGGCTGGGACATCGACCTTGCCGCACATGTCCGGCGTGGCGGCCGGGTGCTCGGCGTTTGCGGCGGCTACCAGATGCTTGGCCGCGTCATCGCCGACCCGGATGGTATCGAGGGACCGGCCGGCTCGGTGGAAGGGCTTGGGCTGCTGGACGTTGAGACCGTGCTGACGATGGACAAGAGGGTGGTCGAGGTTTCAGGCGCCCATGTCCGCAGCGGTGCGCCCCTCTCCGGCTACGAGATCCACGTGGGGCGCACGGTCGGCCCCGATTGCGAAAGCGCCTTCTCCGAGATCGCCGAGGGAACGGCCGCACGCCATCCGGACGGTGCGGTCTCCGCGAACGGCCGGATCATGGGCACCTATGTTCACGGGCTCTTCGCGCATGACGGTTTCCGGGCGGCCTTCCTGAAGGATCTCGGCGGGGCCAGCGGGCTTGCCTATGAAGCGGAGGTCGATGCAACGCTCGACCGGCTCGCGGCACACCTTGAAGCGTCCCTGGACATCGACGCGATCCTGGCTGTTGCAGGCTGAGGCCGACACCGGCTCAGGTCGTTAGCTCCCAGATCAGCAGCCTGTTGTTCGCGGGCATGTCGAGGTCGTCGCGAAGCTCGAGGCCCTGCGCGAGCGCGAGACCGTCGAGCGCCTCGAAATCGCGGATCCCGCTGAGCGGGTCTCGCGCGCGAAGCTGAGCGTCGAAATCGGCGTTGCTGGGCGTGGTGAAGGCGCCGCCGTATTTCATCGGCCCGTAGACGCACAGCAATCCGCCCTTCTTCAGAAGTTCGCCAACGCGGACGAAGAAGTGCCGCACATGATCGAACGACATGATGTGCAGCGTGTTGGATGTGAAGGCGACGTCAAAGGCATCGGGCGAAGTGTGCGCGGGAACCGGCCAGGGTGGATGGGCTACGTCCAGCGCAAGCGGGGGCGGCGTCCGGTGACTGCCTTCCTGCGCGATGCGCGCCGCCAGTCCTTCAACCGCGTCCGGGAGTTCGCTGCACTGCCAGACGAGATGGGGCAGGGCGGCGGTGAAATGCACCGCGTGCTGGCCCGTGCCGCTGCCGATCTCGATGACGCGGGCACGGGTCTCCAGCCACGGACGAAGAGCATGCAGGATCGGATCCTTGTTCCGCTCGGCGGAGGGGGCGAAGGGAAGCATGGGGCCTCTCAGGTCAGGGCAGAGACGAGGGCGATTGCCAGGACTGCGGCGGCCAGAACGCCGCACGCCGCGACGAGCACCTTGAGCGCGCGGTCTATGTCCGTCGCGGTCGCTTCGCGGCGTCCGCTTTCGTTCATGAAGGGGTCGTCGACCGTGTAGCCGGGATATTGGCGCGGGCCGGCGAGCGCCAGGCCAAGCACCGCCGCCATGGCCGCTTCCGGCCAGCCGGCGTTCGGCGAACGATGACGTCCGGCATCCCTCAGCATGACGTCGAAGACGGCGGAGGGGTTCTTTCCCAGAAACGGTGCCGCGAGGACGATGGTCAGGCCGGCAAGGCGTGAGGCGGGAAGGTTCACGAGATCGTCGAAGCGTGCCGCCGCCCATCCGAAATCACGATGACGTTCGCTCTTGTGCCCGATCATGGAGTCCGCCGTGTTGACCGCCTTGTAGGCGATGAGCCCGGGCAGGCCGAGCAGCAGGAACCAGAAGGCCGGCGCCACGACACCATCGGCATAGTTCTCCGCGCAGGACTCGATGGCCGCGCGCGAAACGCCGGCCTCGTCCAGGCTCTGGGGATCCCGGCCCACGATCATTGAAACCGCCTTTCGTCCTCCGGCCAGCCCGTCATTGACCAGCCCGTCCCGCACCGCGGCAACGTGGTCGTGGAGACTGCGTTGGGCGATGAAGACAGCCGCGATCACCACCACGCCGGCCTGTCCGTAGGGAATGCCGCTCAGGATGACCTCTAGCAGCGCCCCGGCGATCAGGGCACAGGCCACGAGCGAGACCAGGAACACAGCGCCATAGACCTTGCGCTGGGGGTCGGAAAGGTCCGGCGTGTTGAAGTCCTGATCGGCGATCTCGATGATCTTGCCGAAGATCATCACGGGGTGCGGAACCCGCCGCCACAGGGCGGGAGGATCTCCGACAAGGGCGTCAAGCAGAAGCGCAAGGACGAGCAGCAGGGCGACGTCGGAGAAGAGCAGCATCTCATGTCTCCGTCATGGCATGGTCCAGCGCGTGTTCGAGCCGGGCAAGCCCGTCGGCGCCGCCGGGCAGCCCGAGGCGGATCCACGACGGAGCGTAGTCGAAGATGCGTGTCCATATCCGCTGCCGGGCGAGAGCCTCTTGGACCCGTGCGGCGTCGCGGGTTCCGGCAAGCAGGAACAGTGGTGTTCCGCCAAAGATGCCGAGACCGCGCATCTGCAGCGAAACGGTCATCTCCGCCGCCTCGTCCGCAAGCCTGGCCTGCATGGCACGCTGCCATTCGGTGTCTTCCAGGGCACGCGCGCCAATGGCGAGTGCCGGTCCCGAAACGGCCCAGCTTTCCAGCGCCAGCGTCAACGTATTCGCAAGCCGTGGCGGGGCGGCGGCAAAGCCCAGCCGGAGACCGGCCAGACCATAGAACTTGCCGAAGGAGCGCAGCACCAGCGCTGGCGTCCCCTGGAGGTGCGGCAGGACGCTCGCACCTGGAATGCAGTCGGCGAAGGCCTCGTCCACGATCAGCAGACCGCCACGGGCGGCCAGCGTCGAGGCCAGGTGGCGGACGGTCTTGGGGTCCGCGAGCCGGCCGTCGGGATTGTTCGGGTTGACGAGGACGGCAACGCGGATCGTCGGATCGATGTCGATGTTCGGCGATGTGACCTCGCGCAGGACACGGCCAGCCCGCCGCCAGACATCGGCATGGCTTCCGTAGGTCGGGCCGATGATCGCGACCTCGCCGTCGGGCAGGAAGCGCGGGAGCAGGGAGATCAGCGACTGGGTGCCCGGAGCCGCAACCAGATCAAGCTCGGCGGGAACCTGATAGGCGCCGCGCGCGGCGCTCAGAAGCCGTTCAAGGGCCGAGGCCGAGGGCAGTGCCGTCCACACATGAGCGCCGAGATCGTCGGGAACCGGGTAGGCATGAGGGTTGATGCCGGTCGACAGGTCGAGCCAGTCGGTCAGAATTCCGCCATGACGTGCCATCGCCGCACCAAGGTCGCCGCCATGCTTCATTCCCGATCTCTCCCCTGATTTCCGTGCCGACCGTAGCCTTGCGATCCGCCGTCGCCAAGACACAGGAGCGGCACAGGGTGTTGATACCGCCACGAGATGGCCGTGTGATCATGTGAGGGTGACTTGATCGGGATCACTGCGCCTTGCCGAAAAGTGTGCTTCGATGACGAAGTGGGGCAATACCACTGAAGAAACGGAGGCCGTAATGCCGGACCAGAAGTCGATCAGAAGGAAGGCCGCCGAAGGCAGGCAGCCGGAGCGCGACGGCGAAACGGTAGGTGTCGCGGCCAGGGAGCGTGCGCCCGGACACGCCGAGGCGCACACCCGGGAGAGGGCGTTATCCGGCGTCGGGATGACGCCATCCGGGGATGGGGATCTCGACGTCTACGAGCTTCTCGACAAGAGTGCCCATGCGGCATTGTCGCATCTGACGCTGGGGATTGCGCCTTCCGCCCTGGCGGCGGCCTACACCGACTGGATGACACATCTGGCGACGTCGCCCGGAAAGCAGGCGGAGCTTCTGCACAAGTCCTGGCGCAAGGCGATGCGGCTTGGTGCCTTTGCGCAGTGCCAACTCGCGGAAGGCGCCAAGGATCCCTGCATCGAGCCCCTGCCGCAGGATCACAGGTTCCGGGACGTGAGCTGGCAGACGTGGCCCTTCAACTTCATGTACCAGCAATTCCTGCTTCAGCAGCAATGGTGGCACAATGCGACCACCGGGATCCGGGGCGTTTCACCGAAGCACGAGCAGATCGTGACCTTCGTGGCGCGCCAGATCCTCGATACGTTCTCGCCCTCGAACTCACCTTTCACCAATCCGGAAGTGCAGCAGGCCACGATGGCCGAAGGCGGAGCGAACCTGCTGCGAGGGGCACGCAACCTCGCCGAGGACGTCGTGCGTTTCGCGACGAAGACACCGGCTCCCGAACTCGCGGAGTTCAGGCCGGGAGAGAAACTGGCCACCGCGCCTGGAAAGGTTGTCTTCCGGAACCGCCTGATCGAACTGATCCAGTACGCGCCGCAGACGGAGGAGGTTCATGCAAGACCGATCCTCATCGTTCCGGCCTGGATCATGAAGTACTACATCCTCGACCTGTCGCCGCATAACTCCATGGTCCGCCATCTCACGGAACAGGGGTTCACGGTCTTCATGATCTCATGGCTCAATCCGGACGAGGCCGACCGCGATCTGTCCATGGAGGACTATCGCAAGCTCGGGGTGATGGCGGCCATAGATGCTGCCTGTGCCATCAGCGGGTCGCCGGATATCAACGCCATGGGCTATTGCCTGGGCGGCACGATGTTGTCGATCGCCGCCGCCGCGATGGCGCGCGATGGTGATGACCGGCTGGCATCCCTCACGTTCCTGGCCGCGCAGACGGACTTTCGCGAGGCGGGTGAACTGACGCTGTTCATCAGCGAAAGCCAGGTCTCGTTCCTCGAGGACATGATGTGGGAGCAGGGTTTTCTGGCCACCGAACAGATGGGCGGGGCTTTCCGGCTCCTGCGTTCGGTGGATCTCATCTGGTCACGCAACGTGCATGACTATCTCATGGGCAAGCGCATGCCCATGTTCGATCTCCTCGCCTGGAATGCGGACGGAACCCGGCTTCCCTACCGGATGCACTCGGAGTATCTGAGAAAACTCTTCCTGAGCAATGACCTGGCCGAGGGGCGCTATATCGTCGAAGGGCGGCCGATCTCTGTGTCCGACATCCGTGTGCCGATCCTTGCTGTCGGCACGGAAGAGGATCACGTCGCACCGTGGCGGTCCGTCTACAAGTTCCACCATGTCGCCGACACCCAGGTCACCTTCATCCTCACGAATGGCGGCCACAACGCCGGAATAGTCTCCGAGCCCGGTCACAAGGGACGACGGTACCGCATGGCGGTCACACCGGCGGAAGCCCTGTACACGGACGCCGACAATTGGGTGGAGAAGGCGCCTCTCTTTGAGGGCTCCTGGTGGACTGCACTCGTCGACTGGCTTGACGGCAAATCCGGGGAAATGGTGCCGCCGCCGCCGCTCGGACGGGATGGCACGCCCTATGAGGCGATCTGCGATGCGCCGGGAACCTTCGTGTTGAAGCCCTGACGGGGTGTTCCCGCACGCTCGACAAGCCTCGCGCCACCAGCACGAAGGTGGGAGTGTTCCGGATTGTCGGTGTCTGGAAGAATTTTGGAGGCCTCGCCCGGAATCGAACCGGGGTACACGGATTTGCAATCCGCTGCGTCACCACTCCGCCACGAGGCCACGGCGTTTCGTATCAATCACTTGGTGATTGGTGTCAAGCGAAGTTAGACACTTCGCCCGCTGGGTTGGACAGTTTTCGTTCACCGCGCGTTCTCGAACGCCTTGTGCCACGACGTTTTTCCACAGGGCGCGCTCGCCGGGTCCGCGTGCGCAGTGTCCGCCCATGGCCTCCGTCCTGCCGAGCCGTGTGCGTGCGGTCTGTCCATTGGACAGATCCAGATCGCGCGGGCCGCTCGCAAGGGTCACGCTGGTGGAAGGTCCTCACCTCCGCATCCTGTGTGTCATCGATGACTTCATCCAGGAATGCCTGGTAACGACGGTCGATACCTTGCTATCGGGCGAGTGCAGTCCCTTGCCGGTATCACTCAGGCAGCTTGAACAAGTCTTCTACCGTCACGCCCAGACACTTTGCCAGGCGCAGCGCCAATACCGTGGATGGTACGAAGACTCCGTTCTCGACCGTGTTTATGGTTTTCCGGCTAACCCTGACCAGCGACGCCAGTTCCGATTGTGTCAGCTCGGCCTGCAGGCGATGCTCCTTCAAGCGGACTTCGAGTTGGGTAGTCACGCCCGTTCACGCAACGTCGCGATTGCCATCCAGATTGAGGGCGCACAAATAAGCAGGACGCCAAGCGAAAACAGCGCCGCCTCCAGGCTCATCTCGAAATACTGCGTCAAAAAGAAAAGCATCCAGAACGCGAGCACGGCGCACCAATATCCGAACTGATAGGCGCCACGGTGCGATGCGACCGCCATCTCGTCCCATGCGGGTTGAATGCTGTGCGGAAAGAGGATGGAAGCGGCAAACTGCGTAACACCGCCGAGAATAGCAAAGCCACCAAGCCACAAAACGAGGTCAGCACTGATTCCACCTCGCGTCACATAGATGACGAGGAGACCGATTCCGAATGCAGCAACCATCAGGTTCGCCGCAAAGCGAGTAGCTGCGAGAGGGTTCATTTCCACCTCCTAGTGTCACCTGTGGGTGACATATAGACAGGCGAAAATGTAACGTCAAGGTTACATATGCGGACTCACGAATGGTGGCTTCGCCCCCAGTAACGACTTGGAAGAGGCGGGTGGAAGGTTCGTGGGGAGCCTTGCGTGACCCTGCAAGCTCTCACTGTTCTTCGGGCGAGCAGGGCGAGGCAGCCTCGAGTTTTGCGCCCGGGAGGGTCAGACAATGCATGCCTTGTCGCTGCGGTCAGGTATCCGCTTCGATATCGCTGTCGCGTGCCAGGGCTTCGTAGTCGCGCTTGGCCTGTTCGAGCGCAAGTTCGGCGATTTTCTTCGTCTCTGCCAGAGAGGGATGACGCTCGGCGATGACGATTGCATGGGTGAGTTCGATGATAACGCGCCGCAAGGCGACGATCTGGCTCTGCGTCACCATCAACCTCGCACGCAGTCTCAAGGGAGGCTGATGTATTGCACAGATCTCCTTCCTCGACAATCATGCGCTGGTGGAGAATAAATTACACAGAGTTGCATAATTGTGGGGTGGGTTGTGCTTGTTTTTGGCATCTTACGTAAAGGGTAGTTGCACCTTGCTTCGCCAGGTCCCGATCAGGCCGTCGTCTGCCCGAGCCTGATCTCGCCTGGAGCAGGAAGCGGAAACCTCCTGCAGGACCTCCTGTCCGGTAAACTGCCATGCGGAGGAACGCTCACTGTCGGATCTGACAATTTTCCTGCAACCGGCCTAGCGGCATTCTTATGCCGTTAGGTAAGGTCGGAGGGGTCATGTCTTCTGGAGCCGGCGGAGTCCCATTGCAGGAGTGTGATGCCGAGCGCATCGCGCAGCACCTTCACCTGGCCAAGGATACCGCATCCGGCTGCGGAACGCGGGAGCTGTTCCTCATGCTCGAACTGGCCTGCCGCCAACTCGAGGAGGACGTGGGTCCTGCGCTGACGAGGGTGCGGTAGGGGTGCCCGGGTCGCTTCCGACCGAAGTGGGCGGGCGTTCCGCCCACCGGATCACCGCCGTATCTTTTGTCCGGTGCGAGATCGGGTCTGCGATAGTCGTCAGAGGCCGAGGCCTCCCACGCAGGCGTATTTGATATTCAGATAGTCATCCACGCCGTACTTCGATCCCTCGTTCCCGACACCGGAATCCTTGACGCCGCCGAAGGGGGCGACTTCCGTCGTGATGATGCCTTCGTTGACGCCGACCAGGCCATATTCCAGCGATTCCATGACACGGAAGGCCCGTCCCAGGTCCTGGGTATAGAAGTAGCAGGCGAGGCCATACTCGGTGTCATTGGCCCGCGCGACGGCTTCGTCCTCGCTGTCGAACCGGAAGAGCGGGGCGAGCGGGCCGAAGGTCTCCTCCCGCGCCACCTGCATCTCCGAGGTGACGCCCGTCAAAAGGGTCGGTTCGAAGAAGGTGCCGCCGTTGGCGTGTCGCCGCCCGCCGCTGACGATTTTTGCGCCCTTGGATACGGCGTCCTGGATATGCTCCTCGACCTTCTCGACCGCATTCTGGTCAATCAGCGGCCCCTGGCTCGTGCCCTCGTCGAGGCCGTTTCCGACTTTCAGCTTGCCGATTGCCTCGGCAAGCTTCTCCGCGAAGGCATCATGGATGCCGGCCTGGACGTAGATGCGGTTGGCGCAGACGCACGTCTGGCCGGAGTTGCGGAACTTCGAGGCGATCGCACCCTCTACGGCGGCATCCAGATCCGCGTCGTCGAACACGATAAAGGGCGCGTTTCCGCCGAGCTCCATCGAGATCTTCTTCATGTGGGCGGTTGCCCGGGAGGCGAGTTGCTTGCCGACCTCGGTGGAGCCGGTGAAGGTGATCTTGCGCAGGTGCGGGTTCTCGCACATTTCCGCAGCGATCTCCGAGGCCTTGCCGGTCAGGACGCTGACGACGCCGCGCGGGAAGCCGACCTGCTCGGCGAGCGCGCCGAAGGCGAGCGCGGAATAGGGGGTCTGGCTGGCCGGCTTGATCACCATCGTGCAACCGGCGGCAAGGGCGGCGCCCAGCTTGCGCGAGATCATCGAGTGGGGGAAGTTCCAGGGAGTGATGGCCCCCGTCACGCCGACGGGCTCCCTGGTCACGAGGATCTTCTTGCCACGCCAGGGAGAGGGGATGATGTCGCCGTCGATGCGCTTGGCCTGTTCGGCGAAGAAACGGATGTACTTCACGCCGAGCGCGATTTCGCCCTTGGCCTCCGCCAGCGGTTTTCCCATCTCCGTGGTCAGGATCTCGGCGAGGTCGTCGTGATTATCCATGATTGCATCGCACAGGTCCTGCATCAGGCCCGCACGTTCCTCGGCCGTGGTCAGCTTCCACTCCTGGAAAGCGAGATAGGCGGCCTCGATGGCACGCGCGGTTTCCGTTCGGCCACACCGGGGCACCGTTCCGATCCGTTCGCCCGTCGCAGGGTTCGTCACCTCGATGGTCGCGCCGTCGTCGGCATGGGCCCACAGACCTCCGATGAAACAGGCCTGCTTGAGGAGCGGATGGTCGGTAATCATTTGGCTTCTCCTGGAGTGGATGGGACCATGAACGGGCACCAGCCTGAACCTGATCATGAAATTAGGCGGAGGACGCGGCTTGCCAAGATGGTCTTCCGGACAAGAAGTTTGCGTGGATCGATTCTTCAGGTCTGCAATCCCGCAGATCCCGTCGGCAATGACCGATCTTAGGCGCGTGGGCAAGGCTGTCGCAACGGTGTCTCCGGCAGGAGCATCGGGCCACCGGTCACGTCCGGGACCTCCCGTCGCGAATGAACTTGATCTGCGGCTTGCGTGCGGCTATCGCCGATGTTCTCCCTCCCACGGCCTCACGCCGCCGTTTCGCTCCGGAAAAGACCGCCATGTCAAATGACCTCGTTCTGTCTCTTGAGGAGGCCCATGCGCTTGTTGTCGCCGCACTGCGTGCCAGCAACACCGATGCAGACGTTGCCGAAAGCGTTGCCCGGGCGCTGGTCGCGGCGGAGGCTGACGGTCAGGCGGGGCACGGGCTTGTTCGGGTCCCGTCCTATTCCAGCCACGCCAGGAACGGAAAGGTCGATGGTCATGCCCGTCCTTCGGCGGAGGTCGTCACTCCATCCGTTCTGCGGGTCGACGCAAATTTCGGATTTGCCTATCCGGCTTTCGATCTCGCTCTTGCACAGCTTCCCGAAATGACGGCCCGCACGGGTATTGCCATCGCGGCGGTGCGGCATTCCCATCACTTCGGTCAGGCGGGCGCGCATTGCGAGCGGCTGGCGGAGAAGGGGCTGATCGCTTTCGTCTACGGAAATGCACCCAAGGCCATTGCCCCCTGGGGAGGAAAGCGTCCGTTGTTTGGCACCAACCCCATCGCCTTTGCCGCGCCGGTCGGTGAGGGCAGGCCGCCGCTCGTGATTGACCTCGCCGTTTCGACCGTGGCCAAGGGAAAGATCGTGGCGGCGCAGAAGGCTGGCCGTTCGACGATTCCCGAAGGCTGGGCGCTTGACCCGGACGGCAATCCGACCACCGACGTGGAGATGGCCATGGACGGGACCATGATTCCGATCGGCGGTGCCAAGGGGTCGGCACTGGCCCTGATGGTCGAGGTGATGTCCGCGGGACTTGTGGGCTCCAGCCTGTCCACCGAGACATCGAGCCTGTTTACGCCGGACGGACCTGCGCCGAACCTTGGCCAGACGATCCTGGCGATCGATCCGGGGCCGATTTCCGGAGGCGCCTTTGCCGGACGCATGGATGCGCTGCTTGAAGGCCTGGCGGGCGAAGAAGGGGCACGTTTGCCCGGCTCACGCAGGCTTTCGGCGCGCGAGCATGCGAGTGCGAACGGCATTTCCGTGAATGCGCCGCTTCATGCCGAGATCCTCGAGATCGTCGCCGGGCGCGGCTGAATTCACGCGCCTGCCGTTACTTCCCGAACTCACGCTCGAAGAAAATGCCGGCCTTCGACTCGCCATCGGCGCCGACCTCGCCGCGCAGCTTGAGCGACTTGGTGACATCGATGTCGACGGTGACCCGGCTCGAGTCACCGCTGGTGCCCTGGTTCACCCCGAGATAGATCCGGTCGTTGATATACTTGCCGACCGAGAGTGACGGGTCGCCCTTGCCGCTCGTGTCGATATCGATTGCATCGAGCCCGAGTGAGGATCGAAGGGCTCCGAGAGGCCCACCACCACTCCCTCCGGTCAGGGTGAGCACGGAAGCCCCGAGCTGCGCGATCTGCGTTGGCGAAAGCTCGCTCATGGAACGGTCGAACAGGAACTGCGCCAGCACCTCGTCCTGTGGAAGTTCCGGACTGGATGTGAACGCGATATCGGGCTTTTGTGCCGGGCCGGTGATCGAGATGTTGATCGTCGCTGCCGAAGCTTGCGTCGAGGCAAGGAAATTCAGCCGAGGGTCGAGCGAACCGGAGAAGGAGACCTCGCCCTTGTTGAAGATCACACGCCGTGACAGGACGTTGAAGAGCCCGCGCCGCATCGAGAAACCACCGATGGCCTGTGGCGACGCCGTGGTTCCCGCGATCCGGAGCGATCCGCCCATCTCTGCGTCGAGACCGCGTCCGCGAACGAAGATCTGCCCCGGGGCATTGACCTGAATATCAAGCGCGATCGGGCTGCTGCCACCTCCTCCAGAGCCGGATCCGCTCTCAAGTTGCAGGGCCTGGTCCTGTTTGCGCACGGCTTCGGGCGCGTTCACATGAACCACGCTCACCGGGTCGATGGCGGCTGGGAGGCTGCTTGGAATGGTGATTTCGGCGCGTGCGATATTGACCGTCCCGCTCATCCGCGCACCACGTGCCGCATCGGACAAGGGGCCGTTCAACGCGAGGTTCGCGCTGACCGTTGCCTGAACAATCCGGCCGTCCGAGTAGCGGACCTGATCCAGGGCGACGCTGATGTCGGCGGGCATTCCCGCGCCCAGACCGACGCGCCCGCCAACCGTGACCGTACCGCCGGCTGCGACGCGTGCCCTGATGCCGTCAAGCGCGACCCCATCCGTCCGGACCTGAATTGCACCGGCGAAGTCCTGCAGCGTGAGACCGGACGAGAGCTGTGTCAGAGACATGCCCTGAGGGCGGAGGGTGACGGCGTAGGTCGGCGCGGCGAAGGATCCGCCGACCCTGCCCGAAACCGCGAGGGCGCCGTTTCCGGAGAAGCCCGAGAGAATGAGCTTCTGGCGTGCTGCCGCAAGGGGGACATTTCCATCGAGGTTGATATCCAGGCGGCCGCCGCCCTCAAGCGAGACCGGGCCGGATGCGGTCAGCGCCAGCCCCTCGCCGCCGCTTATCCGTGTCGTCTGGGTGATCCGTTGTCCCGAAAAATCGCCACGGGTGTCGATGGCAAGTGCACTGATACCATTCTGGGCCAGGGGGCCTGCGGAGACATCCGTCAACTGGAACGACCAGGATGCCCTGGGAGCGGAGGACTGGCCCGAGACGGTTGCCGTTCCCCCGGCACGGCCGGCGATGCCGAAGCCGGGAGCGAAAGCATTCGCAAGCGAAAGGGGGATTGATGTCGCGCGGGCGGAAATGTCGAGGCTTTCACCGGCGCTGCCCGAGATCTCGAGCCGGCCGTCCCCCAGTTTCAGGGCAAGCCCCTCGATCCGCGTCGTACCTCCTGCCGAGGCAATGGTCGCGGGGCCGGCAAGGGATGTGGTCAGCCCCTGGTAGCGCCCGTCTGCCTGCGTCAGCTTGACCGTGACGCCATCCGGCATCTGCGACACCCTGGCCGCAAGTGCAATGCCGTCCGCTCTCTCTCCCTTTGCCAGGCGGGCGTCCGCGGTGATGTCCGTGTCATCGCCGTTTGTCCGTGCGTTCGCGACAAGGCGCGCGATGTCCTGGCCGCCGACGGTGAGGTTCTCGAGCGTGGCGTTTGCGTTTATCGCGGGGGCCGAAAGGAGCCTTTCGGCCCGTGCATCGGCAGAGAGCCTTGCGATCCGCGCCCCGGCTGCCGCGATGTTCTCGCCCGACAGCGTTGCATCGGCCGTCAGGCCGTCGGGCGCTGGCCTGATCGTCGCCTTGCCGTTCAGGCTGCCGGCAAGCTCGGTCAGCGCCAATGCGGACAACTGGGAAAGATCCGGAGCGCTTATGGTCAGGTCGGCACTGAGGGTTTCCGCCGCGCGTGCCAGGTCGGCGATGCCGAGGTCACCCGAAATGCGATTGTCGCCGACTGAGATCCTCAGCGTCCGTCCCGCGAGGCCCGGACCATCCGGCGCGAGCGTAGCCGTTCCCGCGAGAGGATTGCCATCAACGGAAGAGGAGAGTTCAAGGTCTGCCGACAGGTCTCCCGGTGTTGTCGTCGCGTCGATGTCGAGGGCGACGTCCGTGACCGGCTTGCCGGCCATCTCCAGCCGTTCCGCCGTGACGCTGGCCTGAATGGCCGGGGAGGCAGGTGCTCCGCTGGCGGTCGCGTCAATCTTCAGGCCACCAGTGACACGTGGATCGAAGGCGGACAGATCGGCGATCTCTACGCCGATCCTCGTATCCAGCGCGTCCGCTCCGACCTCGCCCGACAGTGTCGCCGTCAATGGAGCCAGTGAAATCGCGAGGGACTCGATCCGGGCTTTGGCGGCTGCAGGGTCGAGCCGGGCATCGGCGGTCAACGACAACGGGCCGTCGAACATCTGCGCGCCCTCGATGAGCGGCGTGATACGTCGTGCCGCGAGCTTGAGCCGCACCGGCAGACGCGCCTTGCCGACGGTGGCAAGGTCAAGGCCGGAACCCGACGCAAGCATGTCGAGATCTGCTAGGCGTACCTCGGTCGTCTCGGTCGAGCCGGATGTCAGAGCGAGCGACCAGTCAAGCGAGTCCCGCGGGCCGGAAACATTCGCCTCGAGTGAGCTGTCTCCGATCGTGACACGACGATCGGGAAGCTCCAGCGCGATGAGGGCGCCGTTCCCGGCGGACAGGTCGACACGCGCCTTCGCCGTGAGGGTTTCGTCTCCAAGCTCGGCATTGCCTGTCACATGAAGAGTGTCCGTGCGGACTTCGGCCTTGGCCGTACGTGGTGCGAAGTCACGGGAGAACGACACGGTCGTCTCGACCGCGGTGCGTCCCATGAGAAACGCGTGCGCGACAGGTGGAGCAAGTGCGGTGAGGTCGCCTCCGAGCGTTGCGTCCAGGCGCCGCCCGTCCCCGGTTTCCGCCATGCGGGCCGAGCCGCTGATCTCTGTCTGACCATCAAGCGCGAGCCTCAGGTCGGCGGCCCAGTCGTTGAGCGGACCGTCGCCCTTGATCGTCAGGTCGAGAGCGGGAAGCCCTTCGATCTCAAGAAGCCTCGCCGCAAGACCACCGCGAGGTTCCGTGGCGGCGATGTCGATCATCAGGGTGTCGGCAGCCGGAGCGAAGCGGACGTGAGCGCCGATTTCGCTGGCGGCCTCGTCAAGCCGCGAAATGTCGAGGTTGGCTTCCAGGAGCTGAGGCTCGGCCTGGATGCGCGCGTCCGCGTGGGCGGAGAGGCGCATCGCTTCTCCGGCGACAGCTTCGCCGAGCACGATTTCCGGGATTTCCGCCTGATCGAGCGTGAGTGGCGGCAGGAAGGGCAGGCCACCACCGCCGCTGTCTTCCGAGGGGGCGCCGGGGACTGGAAGGCGGGCGAGATAGACCTGCTCAATTCTCGCGCGTTCGATCGCGATCGTGCGCGAGAACAGCGCCGAGGGCGACCAGTCCAGCGCAAGACCGGAGAGGGTAAGATAGAGCCCCTGTGCATCGCCGACCTCGATGCGCGCGATGCGGGCGTCCAGGCCCCAGCCAATCTCAAGTCCGCTGATCTTCAGGGAGATGTCCGGTCCCGAGGCGAGCGTATTGATCAACCGTGCCGCCCCGGCCTGGCCGGGAGCCGTTTGCAGTGCGGCCAGCGCACCCAGCGCGACAAGAGCCAGAACCACGACCAGACCCAGCGTCAGACGCACGAAGACGCCGAGCATGGCGAGCGAGAGACGGAAGATCTTTTTCAACGGTGACGGGATCCTGATTGTCCGGTTGCCATTCGCGGTACGGCCGGGGTGATTTTGAATCGGCGATCAGTCACTTGTCGAACACAGTTGAAGCCAAATCATGACGCGCGGCCGCGAGAGTGAATCGATACCTGAAGTCGTTGAATTTGAATCGGAATTTCAACGACGCGACGCAAGCCCCTGCCGCGACTCCGCAAATCCGCGTAGCCGACCGAGAGACCGGAACCATCGAATCATTTTCTTAAGAAAGATGAAAAGGCATTACAAAACAACAAATTGAAAAGGCTTTCGGACTCTTTTTCAAAAGGCCTGGCTCAGTCCCACATAGACCGCGAACTTCGGGTCGTCCTTCTCAGGCGACAGCGGCACCGCCACATCGAGGCGCAACGGGCCGACGGGCGTGAAGTAGCGAACGCCGGCGCCCACACCCACCTTCACGCCTTCCGAGAAGTCGGGGTACATCGCGTCGAAGCTGTTGCCGGCGTCGACGAAGCCGACCAGCCCGATTTCCTCCGTGACCTTCATCCTGAGTTCGGCGGAGGCCTGCACGAAGCTGCGTCCACCGGTCACCTCGCCATTCAGGCGCGGCCCGACATTGCGATAGGCATAACCGCGAATGGATCCGCCGCCGCCCGAGAAAAAGCGTCGTGCGGCCGGAACGGACCGCACGGAGGGAGCGACGATGCTGCCCGCGCCCAGCCGTCCGGCGAGCACGAAGCGCCGCGCGTCGTCGAGCGCCTGGTAGGTGGACACTTCGCCCTTGGTGAAGAGCATGAAGGTGTTGCCCTTGGCATCGTAGGCGGGCTCGGCCGAGAAGAGCGCGTTGATGCCCTTTGTCGGATTGAGTTTGTCGTCGCGTGTGTCATAGGCGATTTCGCCGATGACACCGGTCAGCAGGTAGGACCGGGCTCCGAACACGTCCACCTCGTCCGCGAACTGCACTTCGCCGCCAACGCGAACGGAAAGCGCGTCGCTGAACTCGCGGCGCACGAAGGCGTCGGCCGTTATGTTGCGGCTGCGATACGCGTCCGGGATTTCCTGGCGCGCGGACAGGCTCGTCGTGAAGGTGGTACGCGGGCCGAAGGCGCCAGGCTTTTCGAAGGCGATGCGTGCCGCATACTCGAGATCGTCGAGGCTGTTGTCGCCGAGGCGCCCGACGGAGCCTTCCACCGTCAGCAGTTCACCGCGTCCGAACAGGTTGCGCCGACGCCAGTAGGCTTCAAGGCCGAAGCCTTCCGAACTCGACCAGTTCGCCCCCGCGCCTATGACGTTGCGCTTGCGCTCCGCCACTTCGATTTTCATCGGAAGGGCTCCGTCAGGTCCGGCCTTTTCACCTTCCACGATCAGAACCGACGAGAAAATGCCCAGTTCGTTGAGCCGTTTGCGCGCTTCCTCGACACGCTCAGGATTGTAGGGTTCGCCGACGGGGAGGCGGGCCTGGGAGATGATGAAGTCCGGGTCCGTGACGTCCTCGCCCGACACCGTGACGGGACCGAATACCGTACGCGGTCCGGTCGAGGCCACGAGGCGCACATCGAGTGTGTTGGTCTTGTGGTCGGCGACGATCTCGCGCCGTTCGATGGCTGCGAACGCATAGGACTCGGCCTTGAGCTGCGAGATGATCTGCGATTCGGCGCGAAGCACCTTTTCGGAATTCGCGATGTCACCGGATACCAGACCGTAGCTGGAGGGGGAGCCAAGGGCGTCGCCGGCAGTGCCTGAAGTGCCCTGGACGGCAACATCCGCGAAGGTGAACTGGGGGCCTGGGTCGACCGTGATCGTGACCGGAACCGGGCGGGGGCCGGGAAGGGACGGCATCCGCAGCGCGGCCTCGAGTGACACGCCCGCGATGCGAATGTCCACGGTGCCCGCGTAGTACCCCGACATGTAGAGGCGTCCCACGAGACGCTCCAGATCGTTGTTGGCGCGCGCGATCAGGCCTGCCTCGCCCGAGGGCGGCGTCGACTTGTCCGAGACAAGCGCGGATGCGCTTTCAAGCGCGGAACGCAGCTCGTCACCGCCCGAGACCTGCAGTGTCACCGCGTAGGGAAAGGGATTGGGGACCTGGCTTGTCGTGTCTTCCTCCGTCTTGGAGGAAAACGGAGACCAGCCGAAGAGGTCGAAGGCCTGCGCCGAAGAATGAGTGAGGCTCAAGACGCCAAGCGAAACCGCGCAAAGCAAAGCGCCCGCAAGCGCGGGCCGAACGATGCGGGCCGCAGCGGGGAGACGGCGGATTCCGTCCGCCCGGCATTCCTGCCTGATGTCCTCGCAGATACGCACGAGTTCCGACACCTGCCTGCTACACGGCACTTCGCGGAAAACGAGTGCCGTCAACGGTTCTAGCTTCGATTGGTTGACCACGTGTGAACTGTCTGGCCCGCCCCTCGCGTCGATATGGCACGAAACACGAAAAATGACGAATCCGCATGTTTCCTTCTTTTCGAGAATCATCCCGTTCTTGAGAAGCGCTCCGGCCGACGCGGGTCAGTTGCGCGGCGCTCGAGGGCTTTCGGTGTCAGAGTTACGTCGCGTCTTGCTGGAAAGTTACGTGAGCCTGCGCAAATTGACAGGGTTCCTTTCCAATTGATTAACCAATAGAGCCAAGAATGTTGCGCAATCACAACAGGCTCGTGTGATGAGGGGGGCAGGGATCATCCTTCTTGGACAGGGTGTCGGGTGGATGATAACTGAACAGGGCAAAACGGTTTGCGGGGCTTTGCAAGAAGGCTCGTGAGCGCACGATAGGGTTCTTGATGCGCCTAATTCTTCCAGTGATCCTGTCCGCCTTTCTTGCGGGCTGCGGCGGCTTGCCGGGGCAGGGGCCTTCGGCCATCTCGATCTCTTCGGAAGACATCGAGGGCGACTCGGTGCGCTCGGACTATGTTTTGCTTTCCCTCGACAGGACGGCTGTCGCCGCCGTGTCGGGGTATCGCCCTTCTCTCTTTTCGCGTCAGTTCGCGTCCGTTCCGGGGCGTGGCCACTCGAGTCGCCTGGGCATTGGTGACCGCCTGGTGGTCAACATCTGGGAAGCGGCCGCCGACGGCCTTTTCTCGACCTCCGAGGGCAAGCAGGTATCGATTCCCGCGGTCGTCGACGAGGCGGGATACATCTTCATGCCCTATGCGGGCCGCGTGCGTGCCGATGGGCTGAGCGTCGAAGGCTTGCGTGTCGCGATCCAGGAGCGGCTGAAGGGCAAGGCCATTGAGCCGCAGGTGCTCGTGACCGTCGAAGGCAACGAGAGCAGCGGTGTCGTCGTCGTCGGCGATGTCATGAAGCCTGGCCAGTACACCATGTCTGTGCGCGGAATGCGTCTGCTGGAGGCGGTGGCCAAGGCGGGCGGTTCGCGCGAAGCGACCTATGAAACCGTCGTGACCGTGAAACGCGGCAGCGCCTCTGGCGAGGCGCGCATGGTCGACCTGATCGAATTCCCGAAGAACAACATCTGGCTTGCGCCCGGCGACAACGTACTTGTCACCCACAAGCCGCGCACCTTCTCCGCGTTCGGCGCGGTCCAGTCGACCCAGCTTGTGCCCTTCAAGACCGAATCCGTTACCCTCGCGGAGGGACTTGCCCAGGTGGGCGGGCTGAAGGACTTCTTTGCCGACGCGAGCGGGATCTATCTTTTCCGCTTCGAGGATCGCGAGCTCGTTCGTAAGCTGCGCGGCGATGTGGTGGACCGGATTCGCAGCCCCCGGGTACCTGTCGTCTACAAGCTCAATCTCCGCGAGGCCGAGGCGTTCTTCCTTGCCCGCTCGTTCGAGATGCGCGACAAGGATATCATCTATGTCGCCAATCATCCGACCGCGGAGCTGGGCAAGTTCCTGCAGATCATTGGTCCGCTCCTGAGCAATGTGAACACCGTCAACGCGCTTTCGGACTGATGTCCCCTGGTTGACGGGCGGACCGGAAACGGCCCGGTTGGCCGGGCAATGTGGGACGCGGATGAAATCGTCAGCCGAGCGCAGGACCATACTGTTCCTTCAGGGGCCTCCCTCGGATTTCCCGCGCGTCATCGCCGATGAACTGGAAGCGTGGGGCCACCGGACGCTCAGGGTCAATCTCAGTCTTTCCGACTGGCTGCTCTGGCACGACAGGCGTTGCACGGCGTTTCGCGGTCGTCTGAAGGCATGGCCTGCCTTTGTGCGGGAGTTCCTCCAGAAAAACGGCGTGACCGATCTCGTCTACTACCAGGACCGCTTTCCCTACCACTCCGCGGCACTGGAGATCGCCCGTGACCTCGGCGTGACGACGATCTCGTACGAGAACGGCTATCTCAGACCGGACTGGATCACGGTCGAGCGCGAGGGGATGTCGGTGCGCTCACTGTTTCCCGAGGATCCGGTGGCGATCCGCGAGGCGGCGAAGGCCCTTCCCGAAGTGCCCATGCAGGTGCGATACCCGCATCCCTTCTGGCTCGAGGCTGTCCACGAGGTGCTGTTTCATCTCGTCAATGCCTTTGACTTCTTCTTCTTCCCACGCTTCAAACAGGACAAGTATTATCATCCGGTCTTCGAGTACCTGTCGATGATACCCCGCCTGGTTCTGGCGAAGCGGCGCAACAGGCACGCGAACATCCTTATCGCGGATCTCATCGAGTCGGGCGCGCCCTATTTCGTCTTTCCGCTCCAGCTTCAGAGCGATTATCAGTTGCGCTACAATGCTCAGTATTCGCACCTTGCGGATGCGCTGGAGAAGGTTATCGCCTCTTTCGTGAAGAACGCGCATGCGTCCGCAAGACTTGTGGTCAAGGTGCACCCGATGGACCAGGGCATCGAGCCGTGGCGGAGGATCTTGCGCAAACTCGCTAGAAAGTACGATGTAAAGCGCCGCGTTTACCTGGTCGATGGTGGCCGGTTGGTCACGTTGCTTCAGCACACGGCAGGCGCGCTCATGGTGAACTCCACGACAGGCCTACATGCGGTTCGTCTGGGCTGTCCCGTGAAGATCCTCGGCATTGCGGTATACGACCTGCCCGGCATCACCTGCCAACTCCCTCTCGATCTCTTCTGGAGGGAGCCGCAGGCACCGGATACCGAGACGCAGAACGCTGTTCAGAGGCTCATGGCCCACGCGATCCAGGTGCAGGGAAATTTCTACACCCGGGAAGGCAAGCAGGCGGCCGCACGCGAGATCGCAAGTCGGATCGAAGAGCGCCGCGTCAACGAGCCGGGAGCCTGCGTCCAGCCAGCGCCCCGTGAGGAGCGGGCGCGCGCCCTCGGCATTCCGGTGAGCTTTTCCGAGGAGATGGAAAAGCGCACACCCGTCTCGAGGTGGCGACGTGTCTGGCGCGGATAAGAGCAAGGACGCACAGCGCCACTTTCTTTTTCTGCAGGGGCCGTTGTCGCCGCTTTACCGGAGGGTGGGCAAGGCGCTGTGGAGCGCCGGTCACGGGGTAACGCGGGTCAATTTTTGCGGCGGCGACTGGCTTCATTGGCACGGTGCGGGGACCACCGCCTACCGGGGACGGAGAAGCGACTGGCGCGCTCACGTCGCGAACCTCATGGAACGCTTCGACGTAAGTGACCTCGTCGTGCATGGCGATACGCGTCCCTACCATCGCGAAGCGGTTCTGGAGGCCGAGGGGCGAGGCATATCGGTTCATGTCACCGAACTCGGGCTTCTCAGACCCGGTTTCATGACCCATGAGCGGGGCGGGCTGGTGACGCTCAGCCGGTTCCCCGACGATCCCGCAGAGATCCGCGAGATTGCGAGCCGGGCAGACGTCCCGGATCTTTCGCCGCGCTATCCGGGCTCCTTCGCCCTGGAGGCGTGGCAGGACGTGACCTACCATCTCACCAATCTTGCCACGTGGCCGCTTTTTCCCCGTCATGAGCGCCATACGCCCCAGCATCCGCTCGCCGACTATGCCAGATGGTGTGTGCGTCTTGCCGGTGCGTCCGCGAGGCGCCGTCGCGCCTTACGGGAGCAGGACGAGCTTCTGCGGGAGCAGGACCCTTTCTTCGTGTTTCCTCTACAGGTCGAGGGGGACTACCAGATCCGGTCTCACTCGCCTTTTGCGACAATGGCCGAAGCTGTTCAGCACGTGATCGCGTCCTTTGCTTGCACTGCCCCCGAAAGAGCCCGACTGGTAGTCAAGACCCACCCGCTCGACAATGGCGTGCGGAACTGGCGTGTGGACGTCGGGAAATCAGCCCGGGACCTTGGTGTTGGAGAGCGGGTGTCCGTGCTCGACGGTGGAGAGCTTGGGGAGCTCCTTGCGAGGGCGGCTGGCTGCGTAACGGTGAATTCCACCGCAGGCTTCGAGGCGTTTCTCGCGGGCACGCCGGTAAATCTTCTCGCGTCAGCCGTTTTCGATGTGGAAGGTGTCGTTGACAGGCAACCGCTCGAAACATTCTGGCACGAGCCGTGTCCTCCTGATGCCGAACTGGTGGCGGCTCTCTTGCGCGCTCTTGCGACCACGACCCAGTTTCGTGGAACGATCCACAATCCCGCCGGACTCGAGGTCGCGGTTGAAAATCTGACGAAGCGCCTGCTGCGACCTGCAACACCCGCACCGTCCTGGCTGTGCGAGCCGCCGCCCCGCCTTGCCCGGGCCAGGGCATTGGGGGTGCCGCTGTGACTGGCTGGAAAAACACGAAGCGAACCGTTCGCATTGAGGTCTGCGATCCGAACCTGCGAATCTCCCGTCAGCGCCTGACGCGCGCCATACAGGCATTGCACCCCGGTGATGACCGGCAGGACCGCGTCATGGTCGCGGGTCTCCGCATGAAGCCCGATATACTGCGGGAGGCCAGTGCGAGGGCGTATGAGGCCGGCGCGGCGCTTCTTCTGGCGTTCGAGTTTCAGGTGCACGGCTTGCCTGACCCGCTAATGCCGGTGATCGATGGGGTTGGCTTGCTTCCCGTTCCGTCGACGGTTCTCGGGGCGTGCGCTTCGACCGATCCCGTCGAACAGGCGCTCTCTGCGTTGCCTGACGCGGAGTTGGAGGTGGCGCTTGGGGCAGGTGCACTGCCTCTTGTCGAAGCGCTGGGGGGGGCTGTTTCGGCCGCTGGCAGGCTCGACATATTTGAGCGTCTGATCGGGATGGTTCATTTCGAGCCGGATCCATACGGTTGCAAGGGCGGACTGACGGGACCCGAACTTCTGGCTGTTCTGGACACGCTCGACCGACGGGGCGCGATGTTCGGCGAGCGTCCGGCATTCGCCTATGGCGTTCGGAACTGGAACCGGAGGTCGGTTGCCGCAGCGCTTGGCGCGCCGGGCTCAGGTGTCACCTTCTGCAGGGAGGCGGATGAGGCGATCGCGGCAGCCCGTCGTGAGAACGGTCGCGTGCTTGCCTGGGCGGGCCAGGCGAGCCCTGGGCACGAAGCCTCCGCGCAACGCGCGGGCGTTGAATTCTGGCGCATCGAGGACGGGTTTCTGAGGTCGGTCGGGCTGGGTGCCGGGCTGGTCGGAGGAGCGTCCTATGCGGTGGACCCGCTCGGGATCTATTTCGATGCGACGCGTGCGAGCCGCTTCGAGGAGCTTGTTCGTGGGCGCAATCTTTCGCCCTCCGAACGCCGACGGGCACGTTCTCTGCGGAGCCGGCTGTGCGACAGCGGCCTCACGAAGTACAACCTCGCCGCCGGGGAACAGGTCGCGATACCCGAGGGATCCGGAGAACTCATCCTTGTGCCTGGTCAGGTCTCCGATGATGCTGGCGTGCGGCGGACGATTTCCGATGTGATCGATTGCACCGGCGAGGAGAACGTCAATCTTGCGCTGCTGCGCAACGTGCGTGCGCGCAACCCGTCTGCAAGGATCCTCTACAAGCCGCACCCCGACGTGGAGGCGGGATTGCGCAAGGGGGCGATTCCGGATGCGGAGATGGCCGGGCTCGTGGACGGTATCGTGCGTGGCGCGGGCATTCTGGAGACGCTCCACGCCGTTGACCGGGTGGAGACCTTTTCCTCGCTGGCGGGGTTCGAGGCCTTGCTGCGTGACGTGCCCGTGACCGTCCACGGGATGCCGTTCTATGCCGGTTGGGGGGTGAGCGAAGACCTGACGCTTTCACCCGCGCGCAGGAGCGGTGGAGCCGATCTCGACACCCTCGTTCACGCTGCCTATGTGGACTACCCCTTCTGTATCGACCCGCTCACGCTACGGCCCTGTCCTCCGGAGATTCTGCTTTCCCGGCTGTCGGAATTGCGCGGAAGCAGAGGCCACAGGGTCGCCATGGGTGTACGCCAGAGGCTGTCCTGGCTCGGGCGCAGGATCGGGATCTGAGCTCTCGGAGTGACCTGTCGCTCAGCCTTTCTTGGGCGGGGCCTGACTGACGCTGTCCAGCAGGGCCCGGAAACCTCCGCTTCCCGATTTCAGTGCGGCAAACTCTTCCGCTGTCGCGGTCACCGCCCGTTCAATCTGTTCCGGCGAGTGCTCACTGGTCAGGAAGAACCGGAGCCTTGCCGACTTTTCCCCGACCGCGGGATAGATGATTGGCAGTGCGAGGATGCCACGATCGTGCAGCCTGTTCGACAGGGTCACGGCGCGGACTGAATCCCCGACGATGACGGGAACGACACTCAGCCCGGCACTGGCGCCGGTATCGAGGCCGATCGCCTGGGCGGAATCGCGAAAAGTCCTGCCGTTCTCCTGGAGGCGCGCGACACGATCACAGTCACCGGCAAGCAGAATCCTGCAGCTTTCAAGTGCCGACGCAGCAAGGACGGGCGAGAGGCCGACGGAAAACACGAAGCCCGGCGCCGTGGCGCGAAGATAGTCGCACAGCGTCTTTGACCCGGCGATATAACCGCCGCAGGACGCCATGGTCTTCGAAAGGGTCCCCATCCACATCTCGACGCCCTTGGCATCGATGCCGAAGTGCTCGCCGATGCCGCGCCCGGCTTGGCCCATGACGCCGATGGAGTGGGCTTCGTCCACCATCAGCCAGCAATCATGCGCGGCTTTCAACGCGAGAAGCCTCGGCAGGTCGGGATAGTCCCCGTCCATGCTGTAGATGCCCTCAACCACGATGAGAACATGCCTGTGCGCATGGCGATGCGTGGAAAGCAGGTCTTCCAGGGCGTCGAGATCACCGTGGGGGAAGGTGAGCTTGCGCGCCCCGGAAAGCCGTGCGCCTTCACTGATGGAGTTGTGGATCAGGGTGTCCGTGAGGATCAGGTCATCCTCGCCGAGGAGGTGACCGATGACGGTCACGTTCGTTGCGTGACCGCTGACCATCACGACCGAATCCTCGGTTCCGTGCAACTCCGCGAGTGCCCGTTCGAGGTCCCGGTGTATCGCGCGCTCCCCGGCAACGACCCGGCTTGCGGTGGCGCTCGTCCCGTAGTGCTCCAGTGCCGCCGATGCGGCGGCACGCACCCTCGGATGCATGTTGAGCCCGAGATAGTTGTAGGAGGAGAAGTTGTCGTAGACCTTCCCGCCGATCTCGCTTGTCGGCCCTCCGGCGCCGTCATGAACGCGAAAAAACGGGTTTTCCAGCCCGATCATGTCCGCCGCCGCACGATGCATCTGCAACTGGCGGAATTCGGCAAGTTGCGAGAAATCGTATGCCTTGATGCGGGCGGGAGCGCGCGGTGCCGATGACGGAGGGGAGGTCTCCGAACCGGCTTTGCGGGAGGCGGCACGGTGATCCGCCCGAAGGCTCTCGATCAGTGCCTTGCGATTGCGGCCCGAGGGTTTCCCCGTGCCGGATGGGGTATCTTGCATCTTTGCTTTCGTGTCGTTCCGGCGCGTGGCAGGAACCTGTTTTCGGCGTCAGGACACACCCTAGATAAGTGATTTCATGTCCCTTGCGCGGTTCTTCACATGCTGTTCAAGGTCGCCCAGATCAGCTTCCTCGGCAAGGTCCTCGGTTCCCACATGCTGCAGGAGGCTCGTACGCGATTCCGCCGACAGCACGGAATCGGTTCCGCCCGTCGCAGCCGCATGTATGCGGGTTGCCATGTCGAGAAGCGTTGCCCCGTTGGCAAGGGACATGAGCGGAATATCGATGCCGAACTGGCGCTCCGCCGCCATCCGGAGTTCCAGCGCCATCAGCGAATCCATGCCGATTTCTATGAGCGGGCGGGCCGGGTCGATCTCGCTGCCGGCGATCCGGAGGATGCCGGAGATCTCCACTTTCAGAAGGTCGACGATCCGCGCTACCGCCTCCTGCGGCGTGAGGCCCTCGATCAGGGCCGCAAGGTCGATCTGGTCGGCCTCTCCATCACGCAGGTCGGCGCTGAGGCCCAGCCATTCGGCATAGGGTGTCGCCAGAAGGGCGAGGTCCCTGCGGGCTGCGGTCCAGTCGATACGCGCGTAGCCGACAAGCGCGGGCAGGGCAGCCCCGGCCGGACACGAGAGCATGGCGATCAGCCCGTCGAGAGCCTCTTCCGCACGAAGGGCATGGCGTCCGAGCTTGCGGGACAGAAGGTCGCCGACATCGGCGTTGCGCGCAAGGAACCCCGCATCCGAGATCGCCCCCCATGCCACGGCAAGGCCGGGCAGGCCCGCGTGCCGCCGCGCGGCGGCGAGACCTTCGAGGAAACCGTTCGCGGCCACGTAGTTGGCCTGCCCCGGGTTTCCGACAATCGTTGTCGCGGAAGAAAAGAGCACGAACCGCTCGACGGGATCGCTCCGCGTCAGCCGGTCGAGCAGGGAGGCTCCTATAACCTTGGGCGCGAGGACCTTGGAAAGTGCCTCGCGCGACAGGTTGGCGATCAACGCATCCTCGAGCACCATCGCGGTATGATAGACGCCAGTGATGGGAGAGCCTGCGTCGGAGCGGATACTCTCAAGCGTCCTCGCGACGGCTGTCTCGTCGGTCAGGTCACAGGCATGGGCCGAGACACGGACACCGCGCTCGCCCATCTCCGAGATGAGGGCCGTCGCCTCCGGTGTCCCGGCTCCTCTGCGGGAAAGGACGGCGATGTTCCGCGCGCCGCGCCCTGCGAGACGGCGAACGAGCTCCGTGCCGAACCCGCCGAACCCGCCAGCCACAATCTCGATTCCTGCTGTCTCCAGAGAGAGGGGCGCTGCTGCTTCCCGTGTCTCCCGAGATTGCGGCGGACGCAGGATGATCTTGCCCACGTGACCCGCCTGCTGCATCAGCCTGAACGCATCCACGGCTCGGTCCGCCGGGAAGGCACGATGAGGAAGGGGGAAGAGGGTCTCTTCCTCGAAAAGCGCCATGACACGTGCCAGAAGCCGCTCGGCAAGACGCGGCTGGTAGGTCAGAAGCTGGTCGGCATCGATCCCGAAATAGCTGAGATTGCGCCGGAAAGGCCTCAGTCCCAGATGGCTGTTCTCGTAGTAGTCTCGCTTGCCGAGTTCCAGGAAACGCCCGAAGGGCTTCAGAAGCTCGATGCTGCGTTCCATCGCCTCGCCGAACAGCGAATTGAGGACGATGTCCACGCCTTCACCGTTCGTGAGGGCCATGACTTCGTCGGCAAACTCCAGCGAACGTGAGTTCAGCACGTGACCGGCGCCGAGAGACGCCAGCAGCGCACGCTTCTCCGGAGCACCGGCCGTGGCGATGACACGGGCGCCCGCGTTGCGTGCGATCTGAAGCGCCGCAAGGCCGACGCCTCCAGCTCCTCCGTGCACAAGCACCGTATCGCCTTCGCCGATCCGGGCGAGCTCGACAAGTGCATAGTAAGCCGTGAGGAAGGCGACGGGGATGGTTGCCGCCGCTTCGGCCGAAAGGGTCTCGGGAGCACGGACACATCCGCTGCGCGCGACCTTCACATGGCTTGCGAATGCGGAGGACGCAAAGGCGATCACCCTGTCCCCGGCGGCGAGGTCGCGCACGTTCGCGCCCACGCGCTCGATGCGTCCGCAGCACTCCATCCCGAGGGTGGGGCCGGCAAAGCCGTCCTCCAGGGCCTCCTCAGGCAACAGGCCGAGCGCCCACATGACATCCCGGAAATTGAGGCCGCTCGCCTCGACGGCGATCTCGACCTCGTCGTCACCGAGAGCTTCACGTGGCGCACGGAGCCAGGTGAGACGATCGAGTGACCCTTGCGCCGGAATATCAAGCTTCAGCAGGGTGTTGTCCGCTCCGTCACGCGTATCGGGCAACACGGGGCCGCGTGCCAGCCGAAGTGCGTGGCGCTTGCCGTTTCTAAGGACGATCTCGCGCTCGCCCTCTGGGTCCGCAAGCAGGCGACGGATCTCGTCGGCCATCAAACGCAGGGAGGCTTCCGACAACTCGTCTGGATCGACAAGATGCAGGTGCGCGTCCGGGAACTCGTTCATTGCGACGCGGGCCATGGTCCAGAGGCCGGACAGTTCCGCATCCGGCGCATTGGGGTCGCCCGAGTAGACGGCACCACCCGGTGCGACGAGCGCAAGAGGCCCGGATTTGCATAGCCCCGACCGCAGCACGTTCATCAAGCGCCAGGCCAGTGTTTCAAGCGAGGCCGCGGCGTTAGAGGTGTCGCCGGAACGCGCAAGAAGGATGATCCCGCCGGAGGCCGCATCCTGCAGAGGTTCCGGAAGGTCGGTGGCCGTATCGGCATCCAGCGCGATCTGCCAGGACCCATCCGTCAGCGGTGCGGTCTCGGCGCCAGGGACGGCGAGCGTCACGTCGAGGCCGCATCCTGAAAGTGTTTTCTGGAATTCTGAATGCACTTGCGGATCGGCTGTGTTTGCCAGATCCACAAGCAGGACGCGCCTGTGCGGCGCCCTGTCGGTCGACCGGGCGTTGGCGTCGTCCTGCAAGACGGGCTCTTTGTCCTCCGGGGTTGCAGCCGTGGCTGCCCGACGTGCGAGATGCAGTCGGATCGAGCCGTCGCTCCCCTCGACGGGGCCATCGAGCCATGTAACGCAGCCTGGAACATCCCCTCCAGCCGATGGTGCGCCATCACCGGAAAGCGTGTCGATCATGTGCTGGCGAAGGGTTCCGTTCTCCCCGAGCGAGAGGACCCAGCCGCCCGGCGCGATGCACCCTGCAAGAGCGCGAAGGGCAGGTCGATCGCTCATGAAGCGTGATCCAAGCAGGATTACCAAGTCGAAGCCCGCAGCACCTTCTCCCGTGAGCTCGGCAAAGGGAAGAAAGCGTGTCGCGGGACGCGCGGCCCAGTTGCGCTCAAGCCGGGCCAGGCGAGCGTCACTCGTGTCGGTAATCGTGAGCGATACGGTCGAAAGTGGCAGTGCGTGGCTGATCGCCTCATCCGCGGCACCGTTTCCTGCTCCGACCAGAAGCACACGCAAGCTGCGCTCCGCAGTCACGCGAGATGCAAGCAAGCGGGCAATCGCACGGGCCGCAGCCTCAAGCGAGCGGGCACCGGCACCGTCCGCGCGCCAGGCCTCCAGCATTGCGGGAGCGAAGGCGGAGGCATGTTCGCCAATCGAGCCTTCCTTGAGCAGGCCGGGCATGACTTCACCCGCCCGCAGAAGCAGGGACGTCTCGATCGCATGGGTTCCGAAGTCGGCCGTCAGCGCCTCGACGAGGTCTGCGGCAGCGGCGGTCTCCGCCGGCGAGGCAAGCTTCCAGCCATCATCCGCTTTTTCCGCAAGACCATGACGCTCCAGCTCTTCAAGTCCCTCTTGGACAAGTGTTGCAAGAGGCTCCTCAAGCGCATCGATATCTTTCGACAGGTCTGCGGACCTGCTCAGTCCCGCAAGGAAGACACTGCGTGCGATTGCATCAAGCAGCAGGGTGTCGTCGGCGGGCTCGGTCGCCTCCGCGCTGTCGGACACGACACCGGCATCCGCGATCCATGTAGCAAGGTTGGGCAGAGCGGGGTCGGAGGCGGTTTTCCGGTGGTCGAGAGGCGGAAGAAGGCGGGCTTCGACATGATAGGCTAGGTCGTCCGGCCCGCCCACAGGGGCGTGAAGCTGGACCGCCTTGAAGCGCACTCCTGAAAGTCGAGCAACGAGCCTTCCGTCCGCATCGAGAAAGTCGAACCGCGCGAGCAGCGAACGTGGGCTCGCGCGTTCCACCTCGATCATGACGTCTGTCGGCGTTGCGCCAGGCTGCACAAGCTGCACCCGGTCGAAACGCACGGGCAGGAAGGACATGTCGCCATCGCTTGTCACGGCTCGTGCGACGAGGGCAAACAGGCCATGAAAGCCGGCATCGGCGAGCGTCGGATCAAGCGAGAAGTCGGTATCCAGGTGGACTGCGGTCGGAAGCAGGCGGCTTTGTGCACTTCTGTCGCCCATGACCAACGTCTGCTCGACACGGCAAAACGCCTCGCCGTACTCGAGCCCGTTGGCGCGAGTGAGCCGGTAGAGGGCATCAGCCCCGACCGTGGCCGCCTTGCCCGTCTCGGCTCTTGCCTCCGGCTCCGGCGGCTGCGCAAGCGTGCGATAGGTGCAGCGCGCATGCAGGGCCCAGTCGCTGTCCGACAGGCGCGGGCGGGAAAAGAGCTCGATCACCCGGTCATCGGGGGAAAGGCGAACGAGGGTTTCGATGGTCTTGCCCGGATCCAGAACCAGCGGGCGGAAAATGTCGAGGTTGCGGATCTCGATGCCGTCTTCGCCGCTCCAGTCGCGCGCGGTTGAAAGCAGCATCTCGACATATCCGGTTGCCGGAAAGACGACCGCCTCCTCGACCTTGTGGTCGGCGAGGAAGGGAAGCAGCTTCGTGTCGAGCACATTGAACCAGGTCGGAGTTTCCGCGCGCGGGCGAACACCCGCCAGCGGGGATGTACGCCTTCGTCCACCAAATTTGTCGGGTGTCGCGTCGACAACGCAGGGAACGAGCTGCCAGGGGTAGTGGGGGAGGTCGGGCAGAAAGCGTCCCTCGGGCCCAACATAGAGATCCATGTCGACATGCGCCCCATGCGCGACGAGGCGTGCGGCGACGGTGTCGAGGGTCTCGCCATTGGCAACACGTGGCCCCGGCTGCTCAAAGGACGGCAGAACGGTTGCCTGCACGCCGGTATCGGCGAGTGTGTCGCGCAGGTATGCGGTGAGGATCGGTCTTGGGCCGATCTCCATGATGATGTCGATGCCCTCCTGCGCGAGCTTCTCGACGGCGGCGGAGAACCGCACCGGCCGACGGACATTCTCCCACCAGTAGGTGGCATCCGGCGTGGTTGCATCGCTGTCCGGATGAACGGACGAGTGAAACGGGATCCTGGCAGTGTCGCAGGTGATCTCGCCAAGCGTTTCGCGAAGCGGCGCCTCGATCGGGTCGACGAGTGCACTGTGAAAGGGATAGGCGATATCGAGCTTCTTCAGGGCCCAGCGGTTCTGTCGTGCGAAATGTGCGAGACCGTCGATGCTTTCGAGCGGACCCGAGACCGTTACGCTGCGCGGCGAGTTGATGGCCGAAATCTCGAGGCCGGGCAGGCCGGCGGTTTCCAGGGCGGCGCGTGCTTCCCTCTCCCCCAGAAGCAGCGCGGCCATGCCGCCGAGGTCGCGAACAACCTCCTGCTGCGTCGAGCGGGCATGGATGATGCGCACCGCCGTTGGAAGATCCAGCATCCCGCTGCACCAGGCGGCGGCAACTTCACCGACGCTGTGGCCAATCACGGCATCCGGAGAGATGCCTCGTGTCTTGAGCGACTGGACAAGTGAGACCTGCACCGCAAAGAGCAGGGGCTGGGCAACTTCCGTGCGTCCGATTTCCATGTCGAGATCGCGCGAAAACAGCATTGTGACGAGCGACCATCCGGCAACCGACATGAAGGACTTGTCGAGTTCCTCGAACGCCTGCCTGAAGGCGGTATCTCGCTGGTAGGCTTCCTGCCCCATCCCGGCCCATTGGGATCCGTTTCCGGAAAAGGCAAAGGCAAGGCGCTGACCGCGTTGCCTGGCACGGCCGCTGACAGCGTGGGCATGAGACGTGGAGGTCGCGTGGGCCTTGAGAGCATCTTGCTTGTTTGCCGCGCTGCCATGCACGACAAGCCTGTGTTCGTGCATTTCGCGACGACGTACGGCCGCATCGCTCAGGGCACCGGCTGCGGTGTCATCTGTCTCGAGCCTTTTGGCATACTCCAGCGCGAGCGCGCGAAGAGCTTCCTCCGAACGCGCGGAGATGATCAGCGGCGCGCTGTCGGAGACGGCGCTTTGCGGAGTCGACCGTTTCTGCGTTGGCGAGAACCCCGGGTCCGCAACGACAGCGTGGGCATTCGTTCCACCGAAACCGAAGGAGTTCACTCCCGCAAGCCGCGCTTCTCCCTCACGTGCCGGCAGCGAGAGAGGGGTCGCGGCGACCGAGAGATTGAGCGCTTCGAAATCGATGTTCGGATTCGGTGTTTCGAAGTGAAGCGAGCGGGGCAGGTGGTCATGCGAGAGGGCGAGTATCGCCTTCACCAGCCCGACAAGGCCGGAGACGGGCTCGAGGTGCCCGACGTTGGTCTTTGCGGAGCCGATGGGCAGGGGTGCCGTGCGGGCCTGTCCGATGATCGTGCCAAGCGCGTGCGCTTCGGCGGGGTCTCCGACCTGGGTTCCCGTTCCGTGCGCCTCGATGAAGGCAAGGCTGTCCGGTGAAAAATCGTGGTCGTTATAGATCGATGCGAGCAGATCGGACTGCGCCTGGGACGAGGGAAGCGACAGGCCGGCGGTGCGACCGTCGGAGTTGGTGCCAGTGGCAATGATCTCGGCCCGCACCCGGTCGGGAGAGACGAGGTCCTTGCGCTGAAGAACAAGCGCGACGGCGCCTTCGGAGCGTACATAGCCGTCGCCATTGGCGTCAAAGGCGCGGCAGAGACCTTCTCGCGACAGCATCGAGGCCCGGGAAAAGCCGATGAAGCTGAAAGGGCTGAGGAGAAGGTTCACACCAGCCACGATCGCGGTGTCGATCTCGCCCGCTTCAAGGGCGCTCACGGCTTCATGAAGCGCTACAAGGGATGACGAGCAGGCCGTATCCACCGTGAAACTCGGACCGCGCAAGTCGAACGCATACGACAGACGGTTCGACACGATGGAGAGCGTGTTGCCGGTCATCGTGTGGGAATCGACCGAGGAAAGGTCGAACAGCATCTGCTGGTGATAGTCGAGCGCGGATGCGCCGACGTAGACACCGGTCTTGCTGCCGGCCAGATCCGTGGAGGCCAGGCCTGCCGATTCCATGGCCTCCCATGTAACCTGCAGCAATAGCCGCTGCTGCGGGTCGATCTGGGCCGCCTCGCGTGGGGAGATGCCGAAGAAGGCCGCGTCGAACCCGAGGACATTCTCGATGGTACCGGCAGCAAACGTATAGCTGCGACCCGGTGTGCCCGGGCGCGGATGCAGATACTGGCGTGTATCGAAGCGCTCGCTGTCAATTTCCGAGATTGCGCAACGGCCTTCGTTCAGAAGGGTCCAGAACGCCTCGGTCGATGGTGCCCCGGGGAGGCGAACGGCGATACCGGTGACGACGGAGTTGCGGGCACGTTGTGACATACGATTGATCTTTTTTTGAGAGCTTCGACTTCAAGTGCAGCTTGACCGGATGAGCCGATCAGGTCTCGAGAAGCTCCAGGTGCCATGTCTTTCACTCGACATCGCCAATTTTATCATGGTCCTAGCTGCGTTGTGCGTCAGAAAATCTAGTCTCCCCCAAGTTGCGTCATTGCGCGCGCCTCTAGTACCTCACCGATTAGCCTTCTCAAAGAGGTGATAATGTGACAGTTGGGGAAATTAGGCGCCTGTATACTCAGTATTTTTATTGAGGCGCATTGCGCAGCGTCAGGCGCCGTTCCCACTCCAGAGCATCGCGAACGATACCGGAAAGCTCATCGTGACGGGGCGCCCAGTTCAGAGTCTCGCGGATTGCCGTGTTGTCCGCGACCACCTGTGCCAGGTCGCCAGCGCGCCTTTCCTGGTAGCGCACGGGGAAGTCCGTTCCGGAGACATCCTTGACCGCGCGGATCAGGTCGAGCACCGAAACGCCGTGGCCATAGCCGCAGTTGAGGGCGAAGTTCTCGGGGAACTCGCGAAGGCGCTTCAGCGAGAGGTAGTGGGCGTCGACGAGATCCGTGACATGGATGAAGTCGCGTTCCGCCGTGCCGTCTCGCGTGGGGTAGTCGGTTCCGAAAACCGCCATGCCCTCACGTTTCCCTGTAGCCGCCTCGCAAGCCACCTTCAACAGGTGGCTCGCACCTTCGGTGGACTGTCCGGTGCGCTGCTGCGGGTCGGCGCCGACCACGTTGAAGTATCGCAGCGACGCGTACCGGAGAGTCGAGGCGCGGGCAACGTCATCGAGCATCCTCTCGATCATGAGCTTTGAGCGCCCGTATGGCGTCTCGGGTGCCTTCTCGTCGCTTTCGCGAACCGGACGTTCGCCGGTGTCACCGTATATGGCGGCCGTGGAGGAGAAGATGAAGCGCTCTATGCCGGTGGCCACACAGTGTTCCAGCAGGGCAAGCGTGGCGAAGGTGTTGTTGCGATAGTAGCGCAAGGGCTCGCGGATCGAGTCGGGGACAACGACCGAGCCCGCGAAATGAACCACGGCGTCCAGCGGCGCAGCCGCCGAGGCCCTTGCCAGCACAAGCGGATCGTCGATGTCGCCTTCGATGAAGTGAGCGTTGCCGGGAACGGACCAGGCGTGACCGGTACTCAGATTGTCGATGACGACAACCTCTTCCCCGGCATCCAGCAAGCGCCAGACCATGTGGCTGCCGATATATCCGGCGCCGCCCGTGACGAGCACTGCCAAATCCGTCCTTTGCCCCTCTTTAGCTGTGGCCGGAACAACTCGCTACGCGGCGAATTTGCAACTCCCGAAGGTATTAGCGGGTTGACAAACAGGTGGCAAGCGAACAGGAACGCTGCCATCTGATCCTGCCCGCTCGGCAAGCTTCAGGATGTGACGGAAACGTGACAAACTGCCGGTTTTCAGCCGCTTTCCGCGTCGTCGGCGCTCCTGGCGCAGACTGCCAAGGCGTGGCGGTGAGCATGACGACGGCATCGGGTGCCAGCCGGCCGGCGTGGTCGGCAAGGCCGCAGGAGGTCGAATGCGTATCGCGATGATTGGCACCGGCTATGTCGGCCTGGTGTCGGGAGTGTGTTTCTCGGAATTCGGCTTCGACGTTACCTGCGTTGATATCGATACCGACAAGATCGCCCGCCTGAACCAGGGCGAGGTGCCGATCTACGAGCCGGGTCTGGACACCCTGATCGAGCGCAATCTAGAAGCCGGCCGGCTTGCCTTCACGACGGATTTCGATACGGCCGTCAAAAAGGCCGACGTGGTATTCATCGCTGTCGGCACGCCGTCGCGGCGCGGCGACGGTGAAGCCGATCTCACCTATGTCTATGCGGCTGCGCGACAGATCGCGGCTGCGATGACCCCGGAGACCGTGGTCGTCATCAAGTCCACGGTGGTTGTCGGCACCTGCCGGAAGGTCGCCGAGATCATCCGTGAGGAGCGACCGGGCGTGCCGTTTTCCATCGCCTCCAACCCGGAGTTCCTGCGCGAGGGGTCGGCCATCGAGGACTTCATGCGTCCCGACCGGGTCGTCGTGGGAGCTGAGGACGAGCTTGGCGAGGCGGCCATGCGCAAGCTCTATCGTCCGCTCTACCTTCGCGAGACGCCGATTCTCGTGTCGACGCTCGAGAACGCTGAACTTACCAAGTATGCGGCGAATGCCTTCCTGGCACTGAAGATCACCTTCATCAACGAGGTCGCCGATCTGTGCGAGAAGGTCGGTGCAGATGTGCAGAAGGTCGCCAGCGGTATCGGTCTCGACAAGCGCATCGGCGGCAAGTTTCTTCACGCGGGGCCGGGATTCGGCGGGTCGTGCTTTCCCAAGGACACGACCGCGCTTGCTGCGACCGGACAGCGCCACGGAGCGCCACTGCGTCTCGTAGAGACGACAATCGCGGTCAACGAGACACGCAAGCGTGACATGGCGGACAGGGTTCTGGCCGCCCTCGGGCCCGATCCGAAGGGAAAGCGCGTCGGCATTCTCGGCATCGCGTTCAAGCCCAATACCGACGACGTGCGCGATGCGCCGTCGCTCGTCATCGTTCCCGCCCTTCAGGAGGCCGGTGTCGAAGTGGTCGCGCACGACCCCGAAGCGCGAGAGCAGGCAGAGCCGTTGCTCCCCGGCCTTGTCTGGTGCGACAATCCCTACGATGTCGCGGACGGGGTCGACGCTCTCGCGATCATTACCGAATGGAACGTCTATCGCGGCCTGTCGCTTGCCGATATCGCCGGGCGGATGCGCGGTCGCGATGTGATCGACATGCGAAATATCTGGCAAGCCGCGGATGTGCATGAGGCGGGCCTTACCTACCGGGGAATAGGGAAGCGCGCCGGTCTTTGAACGACTTATGCGTGCTCCCGGCACAATAGGTCGAGGGAGATGAGGCCATGGCGCCGACACGGGACATGGAATGCCTGCGCGGGATGTGCGAGGCCGCCGGTCGCGTGATCCTCGACCTCTACGAGGCCGGTGTCGAGGTTGAGCGCAAGTCCGACGAGAGCCCGGTAACGGAAGCTGACCGAAGAGCCGAGGCCGTTCTTCTGGAAGCCTTGGCGACTGCGTATCCGGGGGTGCCGGTGGTGGCCGAGGAGGCCGCCGCTGCAGGCCGGATCCCTGAAATCGGTGACCGCTTCTTTCTCGTCGATCCGCTCGACGGAACACGCGAGTTCGTGTCCGGGCGGGGTGAATTCACCGTCAATGTCGCGCTTGTCGAGCATGGCGTGCCCGTCCTTGGGGCTGTGTATGCTCCCGCTACGGGTGGAATGTTCGTGGGAGCCACCGATGCCGGGGCCTTCGAGCTTGCCGGTGGGGGCTGGAAGCGATGCCAGGTCCGGATGCCGGCACATGAGCCTCCCGTTGCTCTTGCAAGTCGGTCTCACGCCGATGCCCAGACCGAAGAGCTGCTAGGCGCTCTGGGGGTGCGTGAGCGCGTCAGTGTCGGATCGTCTCTCAAGTTCTGCCTTCTCGCTCGCGGAGAGGCGGACTTCTATCCGCGTTTCGGACGTACGATGGAGTGGGACACCGCTGCCGGGCATGCCGTGCTCACTGCCGCGGGCGGTGTGGTGACGGGCATCGAGGGGACACCGTTGCGTTACGGCAAGAGAAACCAGGCTCACGACACGGATTTTGCCAATCCCGGGTTCCTGGCTGCCGGGGACCCGGCGCTGATACGTGGCGCGAGCACACAGGTCGAGGGAGTGAAGGCTCTCTGATCTTCTTCGCAGCGATTTTTTAAGGACGGACGTTTCCCCGGAAAGCTGTTCCTCGCTTGCGTCCAATTGTCCGCCTATCTCCTTGGGTGATTGTCGCAGGCGGTTTTCCGGTCCGTCGTCGACTCGGGAAGATAGGATATGGTCATGTCCAACAGAAAGAGCCAGCTTCACCGTCTGGAGGCGGAGTCCATCGAGATCATCCGTGAGGTTGTCGCCGAAATGGCGAACCCGGTGATGCTCTACTCCATCGGCAAGGATTCCAGCGTCATGCTGCACCTTGCCCGCAAGGCTTTTTATCCCGCTCCGCCTCCGTTTCCGCTGCTTCATGTCGACACGACATGGAAGTTCCGTGAGATGATTGCCTTTCGGGACCGGATGGCGGCCGAGGCGGGGATGCAGCTCATTACGCACACAAATCCGCAAGGGCTTTCCGAGGGCATAAATCCCTTCGACCATGGTTCTTCCTATTATACGCAGGTCATGAAAACCGAAGCCCTGAAGCAGGCGCTGGATGCGCACGGCTTCGATGCGGCCTTTGGTGGTGCGCGGCGGGATGAGGAAAAGTCGCGTTCCAAGGAGCGGGTCTTTTCTTTCCGTACGGCCTCCCATGGGTGGGACCCCAAAAGCCAGCGTCCCGAACTCTGGTCGCTCTTCAACACGCGCGTGCGCTCGGGCGAGTCGCTTCGCGTGTTCCCGCTGTCGAACTGGACCGAACTGGACATCTGGCAGTACATCCGCGCGGAAAACATCCCGATCGTGCCGCTCTATTTTTCCGCGGAGCGCCCGGTCGTGGAGCGTGATGGCCAGCTCATCATGGTCGACGACGACCGGATGCCGCTGCGTGACGGCGAGACCCCGCAAATGCGCCGGGTGCGGTTTCGCACACTTGGGTGTTACCCGCTGACATCGGCGATCGAGTCCGGAGCGGACACACTCGACGGCATCGTTACGGAAATGCTCGTGGCACGGACCTCCGAGCGCTCGGGACGCATGATCGACCACGACGACGCGGCGTCGATGGAAAAGAAGAAACGCGAAGGCTATTTCTGAGGACCGAGGCGATGACCCAGGCACTGACTTCGGCGGTTCCCTCCGCCGACGCGCTCGACACGCCTCTTGCTGTCGACATTCTCGCGGATCACGAACAAAAGGGACTGCTGCGTTTTCTGACCTGCGGCAGCGTGGATGACGGCAAATCGACGCTGATCGGCCGGCTCCTGCATGACACCAAGAAGGTGTTTGAGGATCAGGTCGCGGCGCTTAGGAAGGACTCCGCCCGTTTCGGGACCCAGGGGGAGGAGCTGGATTTCGCGCTTCTGGTCGACGGTCTGGAGGCCGAACGCGAGCAGGGCATTACCATCGATGTTGCCTACCGCTTTTTCGCGACCGAGGAGCGCAAGTTCATCGTGGCCGACACGCCCGGCCATGAGCAGTACACGCGAAACATGGCGACAGGGGCGTCGACGGCGGATCTGGCCGTCATCCTGATCGATGCGCGCAAGGGAGTGTTGCCGCAGACCCGCCGCCATTCCTTCATCGTGTCGCTGCTCGGCATTCGCCACGTCGTCGTGGCGGTCAACAAGATGGATATTGTCGGATACGCGCAGGAGACCTTCGCTGCGATCGAGGCGGACTATCGTGCGTTTGCCGAGGGGTTCGGCTTCGAGAGCATCGAGGTGATCCCCATGGCGGCGATCACTGGTGAGAACCTCACGCGTCGCGCGCCGTCCATGTCCTGGTATGAAGGTCCGACCCTGCTGGAGCATCTGGAAACCGTCCGTATCGATGCCGATGCGGTCAATGGTCCGTTCCGTATGCCTGTTCAGTGGGTCAACCGTCCCAATCTGGACTTTCGCGGATATGCCGGAACCATTGTCAGCGGCTCGGTTCGCCCCGGCGACAGCATTGCGGTCGCCGCGTCCGGTCGTCTTGCCACCGTTGCACGGATTGCCACGATGGGAGGTGACCTCGAGGAGGCCACGGCAGGCGATGCGGTGACGCTGACCCTTGCCGAAGAGATCGACATCTCGCGTGGCGACGTGCTTTGCCCGCCGGACCAGCGTCCGGAGGTGGCGGACAGGCTCAGTGCGCATGTGATCTGGATGGGGGACGAGCCTCTCGTTCCCGGTCGCCGGTACGCCGTAAAGGTCGGCAAACGCCTGACTTCGGCGCTCGTGACAAGGATCGTGCACGGCATCGACGTGAACACGCTTCAGGAGGACGCGGCCGAAACCCTGTCCCTCAACGAGATCGGCTTTTGCGAGCTCGCGCTTGCGACCCCGGTCGCCTTTGATCCCTATGAGGTCAATCGGGATACCGGCGCCTTCGTTCTGATCGATCCGCTGTCCAATCAGACGGTCGGTGCCGGCATGATCTGGCGTTCGCTGCGCAAGGCGGACAACATCCACCGTCAGGCCTTCGACATCGATCGTGGCGCCCGCTCGGAGCTGACCGGCCAGAAGCCGCGTGTGCTCTGGTTCACGGGGCTTTCGGGGGCCGGGAAATCGACGATCGCAAATCTCGTCGAGCAAAAGCTGCATGAGAAGGGAAGGCTTACCTTTCTTCTCGATGGAGACAATGTGCGGCATGGTCTGAACCGGGATCTCGGTTTCTCCGAGGAAGACAGGGTCGAGAACATTCGCCGTGTCGGAGAGGTGGCGAAGCTGTTCACCGACGCCGGTCTGATCGTGCTCGTGTCCTTTATTTCCCCGTTCCGTTCGGACCGGAAGCTGGCACGTGACCTCTTCAAGGGCGATGAATTCGTTGAGATCCATGTGGACACGCCGCTCTCGGTTGCGGAGGACCGCGACCCGAAGGGCCTGTATCGCAAGGCGCGAGCTGGTGAGATCCGCAACTTCACCGGCATCGACAGTCCCTATGAACCGCCGGAATCTCCTGAATTGCACCTTGATACGGTGCACCGTTCGGCCGAGGAACTGGCCGAAGACGTGATCCGGCATCTGAAACTGTGACCCAATTTTGGGCGCCGTTGCTCAAAGAATGTGCGGCGCCCAAATCTGCTTGATTTGTGTGCATGGTCGCGGCAGTCTCACTGGCGAAACAAAAAAGCCAGTGGGGTACTCATGCGTCGACTTATTGGACTTGTGCTTGCCGCCAGTCTTGCCGCGCCGGCGGCGCTGGCCGACACGGATGTTAAATTCACGCTCGACTGGAAGTTCGAGGGACCGGCGGCGCCGTTCTTCATCGCGCTCGACAAAGGGTATTTCGCTGACGAGGGGGTGAACGTCACCATCGACAGCGGAGCCGGGTCTCGTGAATCCATTCCTCGTGTCGCGACCGGTGCCTACCAGATGGGTTTCGGCGACATAAACGCGCTCATCAAGCTGATTGACGAACAGCCTGACCTCAAGGTGAAGGCCGTGATGATGGCCTATGAACGCCCGCCCATCGCCATCATCGGCCGGGTCAGTCAGGGCGTGACGGACGACCCGAAATCCCTTGAGGGCAAGACGCTCGGCGCTCCTCCGCCCGATGCCGCCTTCGGCCAGTGGCCGGCTTTCGCCGAGGTTGCCGGTCTCGATACGTCCAAGATTACCATCGAGAACGTTGGTTTCCCGGTTCGCGAGCCCATGCTCGCCCAGGGGCAGGTCGACGCGATCTTCGGCTATTCCTTCTCCTCGGTCCTGAACCTCAAGGCGCAGGGCATTCCCGCCGATGACATCTCCACGATCCTCATGGCGGAGAAGGGCCTCGACCTGTACGGCAATGTCGTCATGGTCAATACGGACTTCGCGGAGGAGAATCCCGACGCCGTCAAGGGTGTGGTTCGCGCACTCGTGCGTGGATACCTTGACGCGATCGCCGATCCAGCGGCTGCCATTCCCCATGTGCTCGAGCGCAACGGCGTTCTCGACAAGGATACCGAGATCGAGCGTCTTCAGATGGCGGTTGACGGGTCCATCGCGACGCCGGCTGCCCGTGCAAACGGCTTTGGCGGAGTGGATATGGAGAAGCTCTCCAAGTCCATGGACTACCTCAAGATTTCGATGGACGTGAGTGACACGCCGCCTGCAGCCGAACGCGTCTTCGACGCATCATTCCTGCCGCCGCTCGAAGAGCGCAAGATCAAGTAACCCGACCTGTCGCGGCACCGCGTCCCGTGTCGGGCGCGGTGCCGCGCCATGATCTGCATGAGAGTGGGGGCGACGTGACCGGATTTGTCGATCTTCGTGATGTGCGTCTGTCCTACGGGGCAGGCGGTGGAGAGGGAATGCTTGCGCTCGACGGACTCAACATGTCCGTGCGCAAGGGCGAGTTTTCCGCTGTTGTCGGTCCGTCGGGTTGCGGAAAATCCACCTTGATGAAGCTGGCCACGGGTCTGATCCGACCTCAGGAGGGTACGGTCGAGGTGGCCGGGAAGGAGGTGGATGGCCCGGTCTCGGTTGCGGGAATGGCCTTCCAGAACCCGTCGATGCTGCCGTGGCGCACGACGCTCAAGAACGTCATGTTGCCGCTGGAGATCGTCCAGCCGCATCGACGCAAGCTCTCTCGTGAATATCCAGCCTATGTCGAACACGCGGAAGGACTTCTGGCCATGGTCGGCCTGGCCGGATTCGGCGAGAAGTTTCCGTGGCAATTGTCGGGCGGAATGCAGCAGCGCGCCAACCTGTGCCGTGCCCTTGTTCATGACCCCCAACTCCTGATGCTGGACGAGCCTTTCGGCGCGCTCGATGCCTTTACCCGCGAGGAACTCTGGCAGGTCATCCGGGATCTTCACGCCGAAAAGGGCTTCACCGTCGTGCTGGTGACCCATGACCTGCGTGAGGCGGTGTTTCTGGCCGATCGGGTCTTCGTGATGAGCGCGCGCCCCGGCAAGATCATCGTGGAACGTGAGATCGGGTTCGAACGCCCGAGACCGATCGACCTTACCTATGAAGCCGAATTCAACGACATCGTTCACGAGTTGCGTGGGCATATCGCGGAAGCGAGGGCTGCGGCATGATCGATGAACGTACCTGGCTCAAGGCTGCGCCCTGGATCTGGACCATTGCGCTGTTTCTGGTGTGGGAAGGTGCTGTGCGGGCCTTCGGGATCGCCGTGTTCATCCTGCCTGCTCCGAGCGACATCTGGGTTGCCATCGTAAAATACTGGACGGTGATCTGGACGAACTCCCTGCAGACCCTTTTCACCACCACGGTCGGGTTCCTGCTGGCCGTCGTCGGCGGCCTTGCCCTTGGGCTGGCGATAGGTTGGAGCCGCGCCATCTATGCCGGTCTCTATCCGCTGATGATCGGCTTCAATTCCGTTCCCAAGGTCGCGGTCGTGCCGATTCTGGTGATCTGGTTCGGCATCGGAACGGTTCCCGCTGTCTTGACGGCCTTCCTCATCGCCTTCTTCCCCATCGTGGTGAATGTGGCAACCGGTCTCGCGACCATTGAACCGGAAATGGAGGATGTTCTTAGAGCGCTGGGCGCGAAGAAGATGGACATCATGCTCAAGGTCGGCATTCCGCGTTCGATGCCCTATTTCTTCGGATCGCTGAAGGTCGCGATCACGCTCGCATTCGTGGGGTCGGTAATTTCGGAGACGGTGGCCGCCAATTCCGGACTTGGTCACATGATGCTGGCGGCGCAGTCCCAGTTCAACGTGCCGCTGGTCTGGGCCGGACTGGTGGCGCTCGCCGTGCTGGGCATCGTCATGTACGCGATCATGGCGTGGCTCGAGATGCGTCTCACAGGATGGGCGCACCGCGGCAACCGATGAAAGGCTGACGCTGTCCGGCTGTCGGATGTCGGCGGGCAATGATGCCCGCCGCGTTGCGATCGAGGTCGTGCTAGGGTATGGGCGGAGGCAATATCGCAAGCTGCCGCAGGTCCCTGTCCCGGATGTCCTTTCTCTTCACGCTGAAACGCCACTTCCAGAGACGTCTCCCGAGGCCTCTGCAGCGCAAGCTTCAGCAGACAATCTATGTCGTGCTCTATCGCCTCTCACCCGCGCGGCATCAGAATTTCTTCAACAGCGGATACGCGCCGGTGTCCGAATGGCTGAAGACCTGCCCTCCCTTCGACAGGGAACCGCTGCAAGCCACCTTGTATGACCGCGTGCTCGATGGTTGGGCGGACGCCTCGGGGGCTTCTCCGCGTTCCATACTCGACATCGGCTGCGGTCTTGGAGGCGGAATGCGGGTGGCCGCTCACCGGTTTCCAGGAAGCAGCATCGTGGGACTGGACGTCAACGCGACCGCCGCGCAGGTGGCGCGACGCCGCCTGCGGGAGTTGGACGGTGCCCGTGTCGAAATCGGGAATGCCCTGTCCCAGCCGTTCGAGGACGGACGGTTCGATTTGGTCTTCAGCGTTGGTGCGGCGGGCTACGTCGGGCTCAAGCCGTTTATGAAGGAGGCGACACGGGTGCTTGCGCCGGGCGGTGTCCTGTCGTTTTCGACCGGTTACACCGATGCCGGTTTCGAAGAGCATCGCCTCATGGTCCAGGCGGAAGCCGGAAAGCTCGGTCTCGAGCTTGTCGAGGTCACGGATATCACCGCGAATGTCTTTGCCGCGATCGATGCCGATGTTCCGCGCCGCAGGGCGCTGATCGACCGGGTGCCCTGGCCGTTCCGGGGCTATGCGCTTGCCTGGGCGGACATGCCCGGCAGCATGCGTTATCAGGAGTATGTGGACGGCAGGCGGCTGGACTATCTCGTCGTTTGCCGGAAACCGGAAGCCTGAGAACGTCACCCGTGACGGGCGGCGCGACTTTGGTGTGTCGAAAAGTTCTGCCTCCTCGACGTCCATCAGCCGGTCGGGATGGTGCGGGGCGATGTTGACGGGACCAATCGAAGGTGATTTCCAGAATACAAGCATCATCTTGCGGCGATTCCCGAGTGGCGCCGTCTCCGACGGGGGACCCCAATGACCATCATTCCCTGCATACTGTCGGGCGGATCGGGATCGCGGCTGTGGCCCATGTCGCGCTCCATGCGGCCGAAACAGTTCCTGCCGATGTTTGACGGCGAGAGCCTGTTCCAGAAAACCCTGAAGCGGTTTGCTTCCGACCATTTCGCGAGCCCGCTCGTCATCTGCAACGCCGACCATCGCTTCCTTGTTGGTGAGCAGATGGCCGGTGCCGGCCGGTCCGGGGGCTCGATCGTTCTCGAGCCCATCGGGCGAAACACCGCCGCGCCGGCCGCGCTCGCTGCCCTGCTTGCATTCGAACAGGACGACGACGCGCTCGTGCTGCTGGCGCCGTCCGACCACCTTGTTGCGAGGCCCGACCTGTTCGTCCGGGCGGTCGAGGCGGCGGAGCCGGCGGCACGCGCGGGCAATATCGTCACTTTCGGGATTTCGCCGAGCGAGCCCAATACGGGTTATGGCTACATCCGGCTCAAGCCGGAAGAAGGCGACGTGCGGCCTGTCGAGGCTTTTGTCGAGAAACCCGACCGCCAGCGTGCGGAAACCTTCCTCGCGGACGGCAACTATGTCTGGAACGCCGGGATCTTCCTGTTCTCCGCTCGTGCGATGATCGAGGAATTCGAGCGTCAGGCGCCGGAGGTTCTCAGCGGCACGCGGGCTGCGTTGGCAGGCGCGCGCAGGGATCTCGACTTCCTTCGTCTCGACGCCGAGGCTTTTGCCGCTGTTCCCGATATTTCCATCGACTATGCGATCATGGAGCATTGTGAGCGTATCATGTGCGTTCCTGTCGATCCCGGCTGGAACGACCTGGGGTCCTGGTCTGCCGTCTGGGAGACGCTTGAAAAGGGTGAGGAGGGAAACAGCGCTCTTGGGGAGGCGATGTTCCTCAAGGCGCGCGACAATCTCGTCATCAGCGATGAAGCGCTCGTGTCCGTGATCGGCCTGGAGAAGGTGATGGTAATCGCGACGAAGGACGCGGTTCTCGTCGCGAACCAGGACAATGCACAGGACGTGAAGACGATCGTCGACCGGCTAAAAGTCGATGGGCGTCGCGAAATCCGCGAGCACCGCCGGGCCTGGCGGCCTTGGGGATCGCGTGAGGAGATCGCTTCCGGCGAGAGGTTCCAGGTTCAGGAGATCGAGATCAAGCCGGGAGCTTCGCTGACTGAACAAAGCCATGTCAATCGCGCGGAACACTGGGTTGTCGTTTCCGGGACACTGGAGATTATGATTGAGGGCGAGCGCCATCTTATAACCGAAAACCAGTCTGCTTATGCCCCAGTCGGAGCGCGTCACAGGCTTGCCAATCCGGGGCGCGTCGCGACACGTGTCATCGAAATCCAGTCGGGCGCCTATATCGGGGACGACGACATTGTCCGCTATGCGGACGAGGGAAGCGAACCATCCGGGACTTGAGGCGTTTGATCGGGGACCGCCTGTCAATCACGCCCGCCCATTTGCAGGACAACCTGAGGAACCATCCATGCTGCCAGTTCCAGTTGCCGACCTGAAGCCGAATACCTATGCCTACGAGTCGTCGCCGCTGGTCAAGCCGACGGGGTTTCGCGAATACGACGCCCGGTGGCTGTTCGAGAAGGAAATCAACCTGATGGGCATCCAGGCCCTCGGGCTTGGTATCGCCACCTTGATGCACGAACGCCAGGTGCGGCCGGAGATCGTGGTCGGCCATGATTTTCGCGGCTATTCCTCCTCGATCAAGATGGCTCTCGTCGCCGGACTGATGGCCGGTGGCGTGAAAGTGCATGACATTGGCCTGGCGCTCTCGCCGATGGCCTATTTCGCGCAGTTCGCGCTTGATGTTCCAGCGGTGGCGATGGTCACCGCGTCGCACAACGACAATGGCTGGACCGGCGTCAAGATGGGCATCGACCGTCCGCTGACCTTCGGACCGGACGAGATGGGCCGGCTCAAGGAAATCGTCCTGAACGGTCTCTATCAGGAAGGGAAGGGCGGGACGTACCGCTTTGTCGAGAACTTCCCGGATCGATATTTCGAGGATCTCACGAACCGGGAAAAACTGTCGCGCCCGATCCGCGTTGTCGCGGCCTGCGGCAATGGCACCGCCGGCGCCTTCGCACCGCGCATCCTCGAGGCACTCGGGGCCGAGGTCATCCCGCTTGATTGCGAACTCGATCACACGTTCCCGCGCTACAATCCGAACCCCGAGGACATGAAGATGCTTCATGCCTTGCGGGACAAGGTTCTGGAGACGGGTGCTGAGGTCGGACTGGGGTTCGACGGCGACGGCGACCGTTGCGGCGTGGTCGACAACGAGGGCGAGGAGATTTTCGCCGACAAGGTCGGTGTCATGCTCGCGCGTGACCTGTCCGCGCTGCACAAGGGCGCGCGTTTCGTCGTCGATGTGAAGTCGACGGGGCTCTTCGCGACCGATCCCGAGCTGTTGGCCAATGGTGCCGAGACGGACTACTGGAAGACCGGTCACTCCTACATCAAGCGCCGGGTCAACGAACTCGATGCGCTGGTCGGCTTCGAAAAGTCCGGACACTATTTCTTCAATGCACCGATCGGTCGCGGCTACGACGACGGTCTCGTCTCGGCGATTGCGATCCTCGACATGCTGGATCGCAATCCGGGGAAGACAATGGCGGATCTGCGCCGCGCGCTGCCCAAGACGTGGGGGTCTCCCACCATGTCCCCGCATTGTCCGGACGAAATCAAGTACGAGGTTGTCGATCGCGTCGTCGCCCGGGCCCGTGACATGAGCGACAAGGGCGAGAGCTTCTCGGGTCAGAGAATTACGGATCTCGTGACTGTGAACGGTGTGCGCATCGTCACGGAGGACGGGACCTGGGGGCTTGTGCGGGCCTCGTCGAACAAGCCCGAGCTTGTCGTTGTCGTCGAGAGCCCGGTGTCCGAGGCGCGCATGCGCGAGATGTTCAAGGCCGTCGATACGCTCCTGCGGGAGAACGATGAGGTCGGCGACTACAACCAGACCATCTGATCCTCTGCGCGCGGTTCAGTCGATCTCGAGCCGCGCGCAGACCGCGTCCATGTGCGAGGACCAATCCGGTGGCCCGTAGTCGGTCAGGCGTTCGACCTGTGCGGTCCGTCGTGCGGAACCCGGTGCCGCGTAGTCCTGAATGGCCTCGCGCCACGCTGGTCCGTCCAGGGGGGAGAGGAGTTCCGGAGCGCCGCCCCCGATTTCGCGGAAAGCGCCGATGTCGGAGGCGATTGCTGGAACACCACGGGCCATGGCCTCCGCGAGCGGAAGCCCGAAACCCTCCGTGAACGACGGAAAGAGCAGGGCGCGCGCGTCATCGATCAAGGTCGTCAACTCCGTGTCCGGCATGTCCGAGAGCTCCCGGACGTGCCCCTTGAGAGACGGACAGCGATCCAGCATGTCGAAGACGGCTTCCGCTTCCCAGCCCCGGCGTCCGACAATGACGAGTTCGGGCACGCGCCCGAATGCCTCTTCACCGGCTGACTGCACCATGTCCCGCCAGAGGTTCAGCAGCAGGAGATGATTCTTGCGTGCCTCGATCGTCCCGAGCACGACGAAGTAGGGCCTTTTGCCACTTGGGCCTGAATCCGACGTGGACCGGCTCGAAGGCGCATGTGTCTCGATGCCGAGATGCGAGACGAGAATTTCCGGCGTCTCGAGATCCAGCGCCTGCAACTCTCGGTGAAAGTGATCCGCGGTGTCTTGTGAATTTGCGATCACAAGCTTCGCATGACGGGACATGGTCGTGATGCGGGCCGCGTGCCGACCGACCTGAACTGGCACCACATATTCCGGATGCGTGAGTGGAATGAGATCGTGCAGCAGGCAGACGCATTCCGCCTCACCGCTTCGCGACAGACGCTCGACCGTGCCGCCTGGCATCAGTCCGCGATGATCCAGGCAAAGGAAGAGCGGCGGATGTTTCCGCTTCTCACGCGATGCAGGTGAGAAAAGTGCGCCGGCGATACCTTCGGCGATTGCCCGCTGGCGGGATGGCGCCGGCCCATGCCCCCCGTTCCGCCATCGCGATGCGGTCGCATCCAGGACGCTTCTCGCAAAGGCGGGGCGATACCGGATCGTCCTTCCGGCGAATGTGTCCACGCAGACCACGCGCTCGCCGAACCGCGCTCTCAGTTCGCGCTCGTAGGCGAGAACCACGCGGTCGACCCCGGTCGGTGTGGAACGGTTCAGGCGCCGGACGAGACGGCCGATGTCGATCAGAATCTCGCGCATTGGTGTCCTTTTGCACGAAATCCGGTTCTGGCCTATCCCTCGACCGTGAGAAATCGTGTTAGAGGCAGGTGCAATCCCGCCTGTTCAGGCGCGCCTGTCCGCCAGGAACACCTTCAAAGAGCGTATCATGCAGCCTTCCCATGCACTTGCCGCGTTTTCAGAAGCGATGAGAGACGGCAGCGCCGTTATCGGGGTTATCGGCCTTGGTTACGTCGGACTGCCACTGGCACACCGCTTTTCCGAACTGGGCCACAGGATCGTCGGCTTTGACGTGGATGGCGGAAAGGTTGCCGCGCTGAACGCCGACAACGGCTGGCGGCGTCACGTTGGTGCCCGGGTCGAGGACATGCGTTTTCCTGCGCCCTTCGAGGCTACCACGGATTTTTCGCGCGCGGGGGAATGTGATGCGCTCATCATTTGCGTGCCGACGCCGCTTGGAAAATACCACGACCCGGACATCAGTTTCATTCTCGATGCCGCCAGGGAGATCTGTCCGCATCTGAGGAGTGGTCAGGTGGTGGCGCTGGAATCGACCACCTACCCCGGAACCACCGAGGAGGACATGCTCCCCGAGCTCGCGAAAAGCGGACTTGTGCTCGGTGAGGATTACTTCGTGGTCTATTCGCCGGAACGCGAGGACCCGGGAAACGAGAAATTCGGTATTCGCCAGATCCCGAAGGTCGTGAGCGGCGTGACGCAAGCCTGCCTGAAGGCAGCAGAGGCGCTTTATGGCCCAGCGGTCGATACGCTGGTGCCGGTTGCCTCCACCCGCGTCGCGGAAATGACCAAGCTGCTGGAAAACATCCACCGGGCCGTCAATATCGGTCTCGTGAACGAGATGAAGACGCTGGCCGACCGCATGGGCATCGATATTTTCGATGTGATCCGAGCCGCCGCGACCAAGCCGTTCGGCTTCACCCCCTTCTACCCGGGGCCGGGCGTTGGAGGTCACTGCATCCCGGTGGACCCCTTCTATCTCACGTGGAAGGCGCGCGAGTACGGACTTCATACCCGGTTCATCGAGCTTGCGGGCGAGATCAACCGGTACATGCCCGACTACATCGTCGAAAAGACGATGGCCGCGCTCAATGCCGACCGGAAGGCGCTCAACGGGGCCCGGGTCCTGGTCCTCGGTGCTGCCTTCAAGAAGAACATCGATGATATGCGGGAGTCGCCAAGTCTTACCGTCATGTCGGGCCTGCTCCGTCATGGTGCCGATCTGGCATATTCGGATCCGTTCGTGCCGTCGCTGACGCTGGAGGACGGAACGCGGTTGGCCAGTGTCGTCGCGGACGAGGCCAGGATCGCCGCACAGGATGTCGTGGTGGTGGCCACCGATCACGATGCTTTCGACTACGCGATGATCGCGCGTGTCGCGCGGCGGATCGTTGATACGCGCGGACGCTTCGCTGCCGCCGACGAGCGGGTGACGCGCGCGTGAAGCGAAACTGCGGCCGTATGCGGGTGTGGACGGTGTCCGACATTGTCTTTTGCGCGCCGGTCGGCTAACCCACGCATTCTTGGAAATGCCCGTCCCTTTCGCGGACAAACACACAAGCGGGACAGTCGCGATGTATGAAGCCATCGATCCGAACCCAAATTTTCCCAAGCTGGAGGAAGACATCCTCAAGTTCTGGGAAGAGAACAGGATTTTCGAGGCTTCCGTCGAAAACCGCCGCGACCAGCCGGGAGCCGGCGAATATGTCTTCTATGACGGGCCTCCGTTCGCGAACGGCCTGCCGCACTACGGCCATCTGGCGACCGGTTTCGTCAAGGATCTGATCCCGCGTTACCGGACGATGCGCGGCGACTGTGTCGTGCGTCGTTTCGGTTGGGACTGCCACGGCCTTCCGGCCGAACTCACGGCGGAAAAGGAACTCGGCATCTCGGGGCGCAACGAGATCCTCGAGTACGGCATCGGCAAGTTCAACGAGCACTGCTCGGTGTCCGTCATGCGCTTCACCAACGAGTGGCGCTACTATGTCAATCGCCAGGGACGCTGGGTCGATTTCGAGAACGACTACAAGACCATGAACCTCTCCTTCATGGAGAGCGTGATCTGGGGCTTCAAGCAGCTTTGGGACAAGGGGCTGGTCTATCGTGGCTATCGCGTCGTGCCGTACTCCTGGGCTGTGCAGACGCCGCTCTCGAATTTCGAGACCCGCCTCGACAACTCCTACCGTGAGCGGCAGGATCCGGCGCTCACGGTCGGCTTCCTGCTGAAGGGCGAACGCTTTTCGTCCGTTCCCACCAGGCTCCTCGCCTGGACGACGACGCCCTGGACCCTGCCGTCCAATCTGGCGCTCGCGGTCTCGCCGGATCTCGACTATCAGGTGCTCGAGAAGGACGGCCAGCGTGTCGTTCTCGCCGATGCCGCGCTGGAGCGCTACGAGCGTGAATTCGGCGAATGGACCACGGTCGAGACCGTGAAAGGGCGGGACCTCGCCGGCCTGTCCTACGAGCCGCTGTTCCCCTACTTCGCCAAGACCGAGAATGCTTTCGTGGTGCTCGACGCGGACTGGGTCGAGGCGGGCGACGGCACTGGCTGCGTTCACATCTCTCCGGGCTTTGGTGAGGAAGATTTCGAGCTCGCCCGCGACCGGAACATTCCGCTTGTCGTGCCGGTCGACGAGGCGGGCAAATACACCGCCGAGGTCACGGACTACGCCGGCCAGAACGTCATCGAGGCCAACAAGGACATCATTCGCGACCTCAAGGCCCAGGGTGTCGTGTTCCGTCACGAGACGTATCTCCACGACTATCCGCACTGCTGGCGCACCGACACGCCGCTGATCTACAAGGCCATCGACGCCTGGTATGTGGCGGTATCGCAGTTCAAGGACCGCATGGTCGAGCTGAACAAGGAGATCGACTGGGTGCCGTCCCATGTGCGGGACGGCCAGTTCGGCAAGTGGCTCGAAAATGCCCGCGACTGGAACATCTCGCGCAACCGCTTCTGGGGCTGCCCGATCCCGGTGTGGGTCAGCGACGACCCCGAGTACCCGCGCACGGATGTCTATGGATCCATCGAGGAGATCGAGCGCGATTTCGGCGTGACGGTGGACAATCTTCACCGCCCGATGATCGATGAACTGGTGCGCCCGAACCCGGACGATCCGACCGGGAAGTCGATGATGCGGCGCGTGCCCGAAGTTCTCGACGTGTGGTTCGACTCCGGCTCGATGCCTTTCGCGCAGGAGCACTACCCGTTCGAGAACAAGGAGCGGTTCGACCGCAACTTCCCGGCTGACTTCATCGTCGAGTATGTGGCCCAGACACGTGGCTGGTTCTACACGCTGATGGTGCTGTCGACTGCGATCTTCGACCGTGCTCCGTTCCGCAATGCCGTCTGTCACGGTGTCGTGCTGGACGAGAACAAGCAGAAGCTCTCCAAGCGGCTGCAGAACTATCCGGATCCGGTCGGCGTGTTCAACACCTACGGCGCGGACGCCCTGCGCTGGTACATGCTGTCCTCGCCGCTGCTGGTTGGTGGCGATCTGGCCGTCGCCAAGGACGGACGCGGCATCGCTCAGGCGCTTCGCCAGGCGATCATTCCGATCTGGAGCGCCTATTACTTCTTTACGCTCTATGCCAACGCGGACAAGTACAAGGCCGAGGTGCGCTTCGATCAGAAGGGGCTTCTCGACCGTTATATCCTGGCCAAGACCCGTGAGCTGATCGAGAAGATCCAGGGCTCTCTCGATGCCTATGACATCCCGGGCGCCTATGCCCATGTGCCGGGCTACATCGATGCGCTCAACAACTGGTACATCCGCCGCTCACGTTCGCGCTTCTGGGGCGACGGACTGGACCAGGACAAGAAGGATGCGCTCGACACGCTCTATACGGTCCTGACCCATCTGACGCGTGTCCTCGCGCCGATGATGCCCTTCGTCAGCGAGCGTATCTACAAGGGCCTTACGGGCGAGCTGTCGGTTCACCTCGTGGATTGGCCCGAAGCTGCGAAGCTGCCGCACGATCCCGACCTCGTGCGTCGCATGGACCTGATCCGCGACGTTTGCGCGTCGGTGATGTCATTGCGTGAAGCCAAGCGCCTGCGCGCGCGTCTGCCGCTGAAGACTCTGACGATTGCGCACAAGGACATCGAGGACCTGCGCGACTACGCAAGGCTCATCGCGGAAGAGGTGAACGTCAAGGAACTGGTGCTCGAGGCCGATCCGCTCTCGGTCGGCGAGCACAGCCTCGTCGTCAAGCCGCAGATCGGCAAGCGCCTGGGCAAGAAGATGAAGGAGGTGATGATCGCCTCCAAGTCGGGGGACTGGACGCTTCGCCCTGACGGTATCGTCGAACTGGCCGGTGTCGAACTGCCGCCCGAGGACTACACGATGCGTGTGAATGCTCCGGAAGGATCAGACACGGGCCTCTTCGACGGGGGCAGTGGTGTCGTCGTCGTCGACACGCGCCTTTATCCTGAGCTCGAGCGCGAGGGGCACGCTCGTGATGTCGTGCGTCTCATCCAGCAGACACGCAAGGAGGCTGGCTTCGATGTGAGCGATCGCATCAGCCTGTCGCTCGTTCTGCCCGCGACGCTGGTTCCGGCCATCGAGGAACATCGCGAGCGTATCATGCAGGACACGCTGGCGGTCGAGTTTGCAGTTGCCGAAACGGCAAGTGCTTCCGGTGACCGGCATTCCGCCACTCATGAGGTTGGTGGCGAGAACGTCACCATTGAGGTCGCGAAGGCCGGCTGATGCCGTCCCTCAGATACCTGCTAAACAAAAAGCCGCCGCCCGATCCGGGCGGCGGCTTTTCCGTTTGAGTGCAAAGAACGGGACTGCCGTTTTCAGGCAAGCCGCTCCGCGATGGAGTCGCGAAGCTCAACGACGGCCAGTGCGGCGCGCGCCGCCTCGCGACCCTTTTCCACGAAGTGGGTGCCATAGATCGCATTGTGATGCGCATCGTCGCGATACTGGTGCGGCGTCAGCGAGACGGAGAGAACCGGCACACTGGAATCGAGGCTTGCACGCATCAGGCCGTCCACGACCGCGCTTGCGACGAAGTCGTGCCTGTAGATGCCGCCATCCACGACGAGAGCCGCTGCGGCGACCGCGCCATAGATGCCGGTTTCGGCAAGGTCGCGTGCGAGGAGTGGCATTTCGAAGGCGCCGGGAACGTCGAACACGTCGACCTGTTCGGCCGGGATGAGCTCGAGGAAACCCTCAAGGGCCCGGTCGACGATGTCGGAATGCCAGTTGGCCTTGATGAAGGCAAAGCGGGGCGCAGTCATTGGATCACCTTGGTCGTTGCCCGAACGGGCGATTTCGGTCAGGTCACCCAAGGCGATCACCCGCGATCCGGATCGGGGCTTGCGCCTCCGCACACCGGTTCGCCGGTTCTCTTCCATCCGGACTTTCACCGTCGGCCCAGGCATCTCACCTGATCTGCTGACCCCTCAAGGATCGTCCCGGGAAATTCCGGACAATCCTCAAGGGCGCTCGCGGGCTTGCCGCCGGAGCGGCATACCGCCGGTGGGGAATTGCACCCCGCCCTGAGAACGTGGCGAACATAGTTGTGCCGGGCATTTGCTTCAATGCCCTTGCTCGCGACAGTTCACCGACTGACGGGTTCAGGCGGGAACCGGGGCGGGCTGGTTTGCGGCTGCGTGGCGACCGACGATGTAGCCGAAGGTGAGAGCCGGGCCGAGCGTGATGCCGGCCCCCGGATACGCGCCCGCCATGATCGAGTTCATATCGTTGCCGCAGGCATAAAGGCCACCGATCGGCATGCCCTTGTCGTCCAGAACGCATCCGCTTGCATCTGTTTCGAGGCCAATGCTCGTGCCGATGTCTCCCGGGAAGATCTCGATGGCATGGAAGGGAGACGTCGCAAGTGGCGCCAGACAGGGATTGGGCTTGTTTTCCGCATCCCCCAGATAGGTCTGGTAGGCGGTAGATCCCTTGCCGAAGGCCCTATCGTGTCCTTCCTCGGCATCGAGCCCGAAGCGCTCGATCGTATCGCGCAACTCCGTGACCGGTACATCGATTGCGCGGGCCAGCTCTTCAACCGTGCGGCCTTGCTTGAGGTACCCTGAGCGAAGGTGATGGCCATAGGGGGCGGGGAAGGGCCGAACCGCGCCCAGTCCGTAGTGGCGCAGCGCCCGGTGGTCGCAGATGAGCCATGCCGAGTGGTGTCCGGCACCGAGCATTCCCTGAACGAAGTCGTGATAGGAGGCCGCCTCGTTCGTGAAACGCCGCCCGTCGCGGCCAACGGCGATGACACCGGGTTTGGCGCGGTCGAGAAACAGATGGGGAAAGGGACGCGGCCCTTCCTTTCCCGGCAGGAGTGAAACGGGGGTCCAGAAGGCGGCGTTGCTGTTGCTTTCCACCAGATGACCTCCGGCATCGAGAGCCACGGAGATGGCGTCCCCGGCACTTGCAGAGGGAGACATCGAGAAATGTCGCGCGCCCGCCCTGACGTGAGGCATGTGTTCCGCGCGCCGGGCCGCGTCCTGCGGGAACCCTCCGGTTGCCAGGACGACACCACGGTTTGCGATGATATCCATCGGCACGCCCTTGTGATCGACACGGACGCCGGTGACCTTGCCGTCGTCCTTGGAAATGCCGGTCAGGCCGGTCTCCAGGAACATTGGAATTCCGAGTTCGAACACGCTTTCGGCAAGGCGTCCCGCAACGGCCTGCCCGAGCACGAGGCGGGTTCCGCGCTTGTGCGTCAGGCGGTCGCCCAGGTGTCGCAAAAGCAGCCCGGCCGCGTGAAGGGCAGAGCGCGGTGAGCGGGTCATCTTCATGAAATGGCCGATGTCGAACCGGTTCAGCATCATTCCGCCGAAGACCGTGAAATCGGCAATCGGCGGTCTGAGTGCGTCGAAGTTCTTTCCAAGCCGCCGCCCGTCGTAGTCGACGGCATCCAGAACGCGGCCGCCCATCGCGGCGCCCTCCCGGTCGGGATGATAGTCCGGCGAGAATGCTCGGTGCTCGAACTGAAGTGCCGTGTTCTTCTCGAAGAACGAGACCATCTCCGGGCCGTTTTCGAGAAAGGCATCCACGAGTGGCGCGTTCATCCGGTTGCCGGTTTCTCCGGCAAGGTAGGTGCGCGCGGCCTCACGATCGTCGCTCATGCCGCCTTCGCGCATCTTTGGATTGTCGGGAATCCAGATCGCGCCGCCGGAGACCGCCGTGGAGCCGCCATAGTGCGATGCCTTTTCAAGGATGGCGACCGAGAGCCCGCCAAGCGCCGCGGTGATCGCAGCCGCCATCCCGGCGGCACCCGAGCCCACGACCACAAGGTCGTAGTCAGGTGCCGGTGTACTCGCGGGCACGCTCATGGCTGGATCTCCGACGGGTCGAGGGCGGAGGAGGGGAACTGCCTCGGATAGCGTCCGACGGCCCATCCGCCATCCACGCGCAAGGTGCTGCCCGTGATGAAGGAGGCTTCGTCGCTTGCAAGGAAAGCGACCGCATCCGCCACGTCTTCAGGCTGGCCGACCCGGCGCAGCGGCGCCTGCTCGACGAAGATATGGTGCCGCCACTTCTCGGTGCGGATGCGCTCCGCAGTGAGGGGCGTTTCGATCAGGCCGGGAGCTACCGCGTTGACACGTATTCCTTCCGGTCCGAAATCGGTAGCCATCTGCCGGGTCATTCCGTCGACGGCGGCCTTCGTCATGCTGTAGGCGGAACTGGCGGTCGCTCCCACCAGGGCATAGATCGACGCGATGTTCACAATGGCTCCGCCCCCGGTCGCGCGCATTCTCGTCACGGCATAGGTGCTGAGGCGAAAGACGGAGCGTACGTTGGTGTCGAAGTACCTTTGAAGGTCGTCGTCGCTGGTTTCGTCGGCGCGTCCTCCGCCTCCGATGCCGGCGTTGTTGACGAGGATCGAGAGGGCTCGCTTGCCGAGTTGCTGGTCGAGACGCTCGCCAAGTTCGGGATCGGCAACGTTGCCCTTCACTTTCTCGATTGCGTTCGGAAGCATGGTGAGGCCGGTGGCGTTGCGGTCGACGGCGATAACCGTCGCGCCCTGATCGTGGAGCCTTGTCGCGATGGCCAGGCCGATGCCCGATCCGGCACCGGTAACGATCGCGGTCCGACCGGAGAAACGGGAGCTATCCATGGCGAATTCGTCTCCTCCTCAAAAGCTTGCGGTGCCGCCGAGCGAGCGCCCGCCGTCGACAAGCAGAACCTGTCCGGTGATGAAGGCCGCGGCTTTTGATCCGAGGAAGGCCACTGCCTCGGCAATATCCTCCGGCTGGCCGAGGCGGCCGGACGGCTGGGCTGCCTTCAGGGCGTCGAGATCGGTGTCCTTGCGCGCCTTGAGCATGTCGGAAAGGATGACGCCGGGCGCGACCGCATTGACCCTGATCTGACGGTCGGCCAGCTCCAGCGCCATGGCGCGGGTGAGGCCCGCAACCGCAGCCTTCGACGCGACATAGTGGGCGTAGTTCCGTGCTCCGAGCATGGCGCGCGAGGCGATGTTGACGATTGCGGTCCCTTCGCCCATCCGCCCGGCGGAAAGACGTGAAAGCTCCGCAAGGGCGACGAGATTGACTTCGTACATGCGTCGGTAGTCGTCGGGACCGACGTCGAACATGCCTTTCACCTCGAAGATGCCGGCATTGTTCACCAGCAGATCGAGAGCTCCGGCATCGGCCGAGAGTTTCCGCAGCGCGTCCATGTCGGTGATGTCGATGCCGACGGCTAGGGCCTTGCCACCGTCCGCGAGAATGGACCGCGCGGTCTCCTCCGCGCGCCGGTCGTCACGGTCGACCACGATGACCTCGTGGCGCGGTCCGCCTGTGGCAAGTGCGAGACGCCGGCAGATGGCCGCGCCGATACCGGCGCCTCCGCCGGTCACAAGGGCGAGGGGCGTTTCAGTCATTGTTCGGATCCGTTGTGGAGCGATGAAAAGGGCGGCGGATGCGGGGAGACACCCGCCGCAGGAGGGGCCTGTATCAGTCGAGGCCGAAGGTGTTTTCGTCGATCTTCGCGTAGAGGTTCTCGTTCAGCACCTTTGCGAGAGCGTCTGCGTCCGTGCGGTCGACACCTTCGAGAAGGCCTTTCCACTTTGCCTGAAGGTCCTGAAACTCCGCGACGAGATCGCTGGGATCATCAACGCCACGGCTTTCGACGGACTTCTGGGGAAGGCTCTCGACGAAACCTGTCTGGAAGGACGAGAGCTTGTCGGTCAGGTCCTGCGAGGGCTCGATGATTTCCAGACCGCGCTCGCGTGACCCTTCGAGGGCTGCGTTCACGCCGACATGATAGGAAACCTGCGCACGGGCCTCGCCCTTTGCGATGTTGTCGAGCATCGTCCGGCGCTGCTCCGGGGAAAGACCGGCCCAGAAGTCGCGGTTGATGACGTAGTTCGCGCCCATGACCACGCCCATCGGAAGACGCGTGACGGACTTGGCGACTTCCCAGAACTTGTTGCCCTTGTCCAGGTTCGTCGGGTCGGACATCGTGCAGTCGAGCGAACCGCGGGCAAGGCCCGAGTAGACGTCGCCGATGGGCACGGAAACCGGCACGCCGCCGATTGCCTCGACCCATGCAGTCTGGGCACCGCCAGCGGTGCGGATCTTCAGACCGGACGCGTCGGCCAGCGCGCGGATCGGCTTCACGCAGACGAAGTTGTAGACCGGTGTCGAATAGCCGCCGGCGAAGATGCCGCCATTCTCCTTCCACTCGGCCTTGAGGCGGGCGTTCGTCATGCCCATCTCGGTGTAGGCGAACGCCGAGGCGATATCGTCATCGGAAACGAAGACGAGATCGTTCAGGACGTTGTTGAGCGGCAGTTCCGACGGCGTATAACCCGGATAAACGATCCCGAGTTGGGCCACGCCGTCGCGGATCGCCTGCATGGTGGATTTTGCCGGGACCAGGGAACCGCCGGAATACACCTCGAAGGTGACGTCGCCGCCGGTGTCCTCCGCCAGCTCCTTGGCGAACTTCTGATAGGTTTCCTCGTTGAGGATATGAACCGGCGTCATCCAGTTGGTCGCCTGGTAGGTCTCCGCCGAGGCCGTCGAGGCGGCCAGACCGGCCGCCAGCGCGGCAAGAACCATCAGCTTCTTCATGTCTCTCTCCCACTCCCTTTTTTAGACGTCCCTCCCGGACGTCTCTGGTATGCGAACTGCTTGTGGCGATGGGGCCTCAGTTCGCCATGAAGGCAGGCAGCCACAGGCTGATGGCCGGGAAGGCGATCAGCAGGGCAAGCGTGATGACGTCGGCCATGATGAACCACGAGACGCCGGCGAAGATCCGTCCAAGCGGGATCGTGTCCCCAAGGCTGGATCTGATGACGTAGACGTTCATTCCGACCGGTGGCGTAACCAGGCCGATTTCGAGGAGTTTCACGGTCAGGATGCCGAACCAGATCAGGTCGATGCCAAGATGTGACAGCAGCGGGGCCAGCACCGGCAGCGTCAGCAGCATGATCGAGATGCTCTCGAGAAAGCAGCCAAGCACGAGGTAGAGGGCGCCGATCAGAAGGATCACCGTGAGTGCGCTGTAGCCCTCGAAATGACCTGTCACCCAGACGGGAACCGTCGACAGCGCAACGAACCGGGCGAAAAGCGCCGCTCCCACGACGATGATGAAGATCGCGGAGGTCGAGAGCGCCGTATCGATCAGCGCCGTGCCGAGAACCTTGCCCGAGAGCTTGCGCCGGGTGGCGGCAATGACCGCTGCAAGGAAGGCGCCTATGGCCCCGGCCTCCGTTGCGGTGAAGATGCCGGTGAAGATCCCTCCCAGAACACCGGCGATCAGCACCGGCAGCGGCCATACGTCACGTATCAGCGCGAGCTTCTCCGACAGCGAATAATGTTCCTCGTGTTTTGGAGCGAGCGAGGGGTTCAGGATCGCGCGGATCGTGATGAGGGCAATGAACATCGCACCGGAAAGAAGCCCCGGCAGCAGGCCCGCGACGAACAGCGTGCTGATGGACACGTCCATCATCAGGCCGAAGACGATGAGCAGGACGCTTGGTGGGATGAGCGAACCGAGCGTGCCGGCGGCGGCAACCGAGCCAGCCGCGAGCGAGGGGGCGTAGCCGGCTTTCAGCATCTCCGGGATGGCGATGCGGGAGAAGGCGGCCGCCGTTGCGACACTCGAACCGCTCGCCGAGGCAAAAAGCGCGCTCGAGGCGACGGAGGCGGAGGCAAGCCCGCCCGGAACCCGGTTCAGAAAGACGCGGGCTGCGGCGAAAAGTCCGCTGGTCAGGCCGGCCCCGGATGCAATGTATCCCATGAGCAGGAACATCGGAACGGCGGACAGGTTCCAGTCCCCGATCATCTCGTAGGGAATGGCCTTGGCGATGCCGATTGCCGGCATGAGGCCGAGCATGGAGTAGATGCCGGCAATCGCGACCGCGCCCATGGCGACGCCGATCGGAACTCTCAGTCCGATGAGTACGAGCGTGATGACGATGCCGACAAAGCCGATTTCAAGACGGTCCATGGGGCTGCCTCAGACTGGATCTGCGTGGTCGGCTGCGACCGAGCCGGGCAACGGGCGGCCGCAGAGAAGAGTGTAGAGGCGGAGGGCAAGCGCGAGACACGCGAGCGCAAGGCCGATCGGGAGCACGAATTTCGCGGGCCAGATCGTGACTTTCCATGCGCCCTCGACGATTTCGCCGATCTCCCAGGCCCGTACGGCCGGCTCCCAGGAAAGCCAGGCGAGAAAGCCGTAGAGAAGGATGGAAAGCAGTGTTCCGAGGACATGCATTCCGCGCTTCATCCAGTCGGGCGCCATCTCGTAGAAAAGGTCGACCGTGATGGGCCCGTTCGTGACCTCGAGCCAGGCAAGCGGCAGAAACACGACCGAGATCATGTAGTAGCTGGCCACGACCTCCGCTGTTCCCGGAATGGGCTTGTTCAGCAGATACTTGCCGGCGACATCGCCCGTTACATGGAGCATCATGAGCAGCAGCGAGATGGCTGCCAGACCGGCAAGTGCATAGGACAGTCTGGAAAGGGCTTTCTCAACCATGGTCACTGCATCCTGTAGCCACCGTTCACGTCGAGCGTCGCGCCCGTGACATATGCGCCATCCGGTCCCGCAAGGTAGGAAACGGCACCCGCGACATCTTCCGGTGTTCCGATGCGGTTGAGCGGAATGGAGCGTGCGATCTCCGCGTCGTTTGCCGGGTCGAGCGACAGCCGGAGCATTGGCGCGTCGATAAGCCCCGGAGCGACCGCGTTGACGGTCACGCCAAGCGACGCCGCCTCCCGGGCCGCCGCCTTGACCAGGCCCGAGATGGCGCTCTTGCTGGCGATATAGGCCGAACTCGAACGGTAGCCGCCGAGCTGCGCGGCCACCGAGGAGAAGGCGATAAACCGGGCGTAAGGGGCCGGTGTCGCCGTGCGCCGGCGGAGATACTCACGTACGAGCAGGAACGTTCCGGTGCTGTTCACGCGCTGGGTGAGTTCCCATTCCTGTGTCGAGGTCTGGGTGATCGGGCGCCGCTGTCCGGTCTCGTCGAGGATGAGAATGCCGGCGGCGGCGACAACCACGTTGACGGGGGTGCCCTGGGCCTCTGCCGCGTCGAAGCAGGCGCCGATGGCCGCTTCGTCCGTCACGTCGAGGGCATGGCCCGTATGCTCTTCGCCCGGAATGCCTTCCGCGACGGTTCGGGCCCGTTCCTCGTCCATGTCCGTGGCAATGATGCGAAAACCGTCTGCGGCAAGCCGCATGGCGACCGCGCGGCCGATTCCGCCCGCGGCGCCGGTGACGAGCGCGGATAGCGTCATCACGTCCCTCCCTGTGTTGCTCATGAGGATTGGATACATTCTTACGGCGTGTCAAGGCGTTCTAGCGCCATGAAGGCCAATAATGGATAAATTAATGAGCCAAGTCTCTTGTCAGAAAGGCAAAAACCGGACATTCTCGCCATATGTCGAGCAAGGAAATGTATCCAATCGCACCTGCTGATGTGACCAGTGCGGATTCAGCCGCGACCGCGATCCGTGAAATGATCCTCTCAGGGCAGTTCATGCCTGGAGAGCGGCTGCACCAGGACCATCTCGCGGAAACCCTCGGGGTTTCCCGCACGCCCCTTCGCACTGCCCTTGCACGTCTCGCGCAGGACGGTCTCATCGATTATGAGCCCAATCGCGGCTACCGGATCCGTCGGTTCCTTGTGTCCGACATCCGCGAGGCGTTTGCCGTGCGCGCCAATCTCGAGGGGCTTGCCTGCCGTCTCGCCGCCGAGGCGGGACTGTCGCGGGGCGATCTGGCTCGCCTTGAGGAGCTTGTCGCGGAGGGGGACCAGATCCTCTCTGCCGGCAAACTCCAACCGGACATGTTGCCCGACTACAGGGCGATGAATGTCGAATTTCACGAGACGATCATCGCCGCAGCCGGAAACCGGTGGATCGCGCGCTTCGTCCAGCAGTCCCACAACGTGCCCCTGGTGTCGGACCGGGTGATCCTCTGGGATGATTTCGCGATCATCCACCGATCGCATGACGATCATCACCGCATCGCGCGTGCCATTGCCGATCGCGACGGCGTGAGGGCCCAGAACCTGATGAGCGAGCACGTGATCTATGCGGGGCAGATTCTGGCCGAGCAACTTGAGAACGATCCGGGCGCCGCGTTGCGGAACGCCTTCCAGGGGCGCCCGGGCGACCCGTGAGAACACCCGGAAAACCGAGGAGGACCTGACTGATGAAACTCTATTTCTCGCCGGCTTCGCCCTATGTCCGCAAGGTCATGGTGGCGGCGCACGAGAAAGGGCTGGCGGACCGGATCGAGCTTCTGCCGTCCGCGGCGAGCCCGATCAACCGTGACAAGACCATTGTGCGAAGCAATCCGTCGGGCAAGGTCCCAACGATGCTTCTGGAGACCGGGCAGTCGCTCTATGACAGCCGGGTGATCTGCGCATATGTGGACTCGCTGTCCAACGATCCGCTGCTCATTCCGGCTGCTGGGGAAAAGCGGTTCGCCGCAATGACTCTCGAAGCTCTTGGCGATGCCATTCTGGATGCGGCACTTCTCGCCCGCTACGAGACGGTCATGCGTCCGCAGGAGTTGCGCTGGAGCGACTGGACTCGGGGGCAGATGGAGAAGATCGAAAGCGGCCTGGATTCGCTTTCCGGAGAGTGGATGGATCACCTGACGGGACCCGTAACGCTCGGAAGCCTGACCGCGGCCTGCGCGCTGGGCTACCTCGATTTCCGCTTCGCCGATCACGACTGGCGTTCGTCGCGCCCGAAACTGGCCGCCTGGTTCGAGGACTTTTCTGCCCGCCCTTCGATGAAGGCAACTCTTCCCACGGCCTGACCGGTTCGCGGGCCGCCGTGCGATCGCGGCGGCCCGTCTTGCCTTTCCGCTTTCCCTGCCGTGCCCATGCGGGCCGACTTTGCGGGGCCAAGCAGTAATACGCACCGGTCTGGTTCGTCAGACCCTTGTCACATCCTGGCGCTTTGCTGACCATTGCGGGAGATGATGGTCCCGGCGGGCAACAGGAGGTGGCGGATGTTCTCCCTTTCCGGCAAGAAGGCTCTCGTGGTCGGGATTGCGAACAGCAATTCCATTGCCTACGGATGCGCCAAGGCGTTTCGCGACCAGGGCGCGGATCTCGCCATAACCTGGCTGAACGACAAGGCCCGGCCTTATGTCGAACCGCTTGCCGAGGAACTCGGCGCGGAAATCATTGCACCGCTGGACGTGCGGTCTCCCGGCGCCATGGAGTCGGTCTTCGAAACGATCGAAGGCAGATGGGGCAGCCTGGACATTCTTCTTCATTCCATAGCCTTTGCACCGAAAGAGGACCTGCACGGCCGCGTGATCGACTGCTCGGCCGAGGGCTTCGCGACCGCGATGGACGTGTCGGTTCACTCGTTCCTGCGCATGATCCGGCTGGCCGAGCCGCTGATGAAGACGGGCGGGACCTGTTTGTCGGTATCCTTCTTCGGTTCGGCGCGGGTGGTCCCGAATTACAATCTCATGGGGCCGGTCAAGGCGGCTCTCGAAAGTGCGGTTCGCTATGCGGCGTTCGAGCTCGGACAGCAGCGAATTCGCGTTCATGCGCTGTCGCCGGGGCCGCTCGCCACCCGTGCCGCCTCCGGAATCGATCACTTCGACGTTTTGCTTGAGCAGGCTGCCGCGCGCGCACCGACGCATCAGCTTGCAACCATTGCGGATGTTGGAGCCATGGCCGCCTTCCTTGCTAGCGACGAGGCGGCGAACCTGACGGGCGGTGTTCACGACATAGACGGCGGCTATTCCGTCACGGCCTGAAGGAGATCCGCATGCCGAGCCTGTTCGACCTTGCCGATCCCGCGCGTGCAGGGACGCTTTCCTCGCCCGCCCTGGGTCTTCTTGAGGCCTTTGAGACGGCACGCACGAGTGCGATGGCCGAAACCGGTGCGCAGACCGATGCGGCCTCGTTGCAGTCCAGGGCACTCGCCAGGCACATGGAGCGCATCCGGGATGCCGGTCTCGCGAACGCGCGTGATACGGGCGAGGCAATTGCCTCTCTCGTAAGCGGCTTCGCGGCAATGCCGGGCCCGGACCGGTTCGCCTCCGATCTCATGGCCTATGTTCGCGATGCATCCGAGCGGGCTGTCCTGACCGCCGATGTGCTGAGGCGGCGAGGAGACATTTTCCTGGAGCATGAAGCGGCGGGCTGTCCGCCGGTTCTTGTCTATGACCATGAAGTGGTCATGGACGGCCGCGATCTTCCCTTCCCCTGCAACTACATGCTCCTGCGCATCGTCCCACCGCAGGGCATTTCGGTCGATGACAGCCGGCGTCCCTATGTCGTGATCGATCCGAGGGCAGGGCATGGCCCGGGCATCGGCGGCTTCAAGACCGACAGTCAGGTGGGCGTTGCCCTCGCCGCCGGTCATCCGGTCTACTTCGTGGCCTTTCGGCGCGAGCCGGAGCCGGGCCAGTTTCTCTCCCACGTCACCCGTGCGGAGGCGACCTTTGTTCGCGAGGTTTCGCGTCGCCATCCCGACGCGCCGAAGCCCGTTGTCGTTGGAAACTGTCAGGGTGGATGGGCGACGCTTCTTCTCGCCGCGACCAATCCCGATCTTGACGGGCCAATCGTGGTCAACGGCGCGCCGGTCGCTCCCTGGTCCGGGATCGTTGGCGAAAACCCGATGCGCTACAACGCGGGTGTGCTGGGCGGCGCCATCGTGCCGATGATGCTGTCGGATCTCGGCGGCGGACTTTTCGACGGGGCCCACCTTGTTTCGAATTTCGAACTGCTCAACCCGTCGCGCACACTCTGGCGCAAGTACACGGACCTGTTTCGCGATGTGGACACCGCGGCGGAGACGTTTCTGGAGTTCGAGACGTGGTGGGGCGGCTATTTCCTGCTCACCGAGGCGGAGATTCGCTGGGTCGTCGAACAGCTTTTCGTCGGCAACAGGCTGGTGAAGAACGAAGCCCGGATCGAGCCTGGTCGGCCGGTGGACCTGAAGGCGATCCGCGCGCCGATCATCGTCTTCGCCAGCCATGGCGATACGATTACCCCGCCGCAGCAGGCCCTGAACTGGATCGTGCAAACCTACGCGGATGTTGCAGAGATCCGCATTCGGGGCCAGCGCATCATCTACATGGTGCATGAACAGGTCGGGCATCTCGGGATCTTCGTGAGTTCGCGGATCGCGCGGCGCGAGCACTCGGAGGTCGCCTCGACGCTCAAGACCATCGAGGCCCTGGCGCCCGGCCTCTACGAGATGCGCATCCAGAATGTGGAGGTGCACGACGGACGCAAGCATTTCACCGTCGACTTCGTTGAACGCACGTTTGATGACTTGCGGGCACTCGATGACGGGGATGCGGATGAGCGGCCCTTCGCAGCCGTTGCGCGAGCGTCCGAGGTCCAGGCCCAGGTCTACGATGCCGCGATACGCCCGCTGGTGCGCGCGAGCGTGAGCTCTCCCGTAGCGGAAGTCGGACGGGCCCTGCATCCCCAGCGTGTCGGCAGGGCTCTCCTGTCGACGAGAAATCCGGCGCTTGGCTCCGTGGCAGGGGAAGCCGAGCGCGTGAGGCAGACCCGCGACAGGGCGGATCCGGACAACCCGTTTCTCGCGGCGGAGGCGCTTTTCGTGCGCATGGGGGAGCAGGCCATCGATGTCTGGCGGGACGTTCGGGACATGGCGTTCGAACTCTCGTTCTTCGGCATGTGGGCCAATCCCTGGGCGCGAGCGTTCGGCCGGTCGCATGAGACACGGCGCACGCTCAAGAGCGTCGAGGAACTGAGGGCGTTGCCCGAGGTCGCGGCGGCCTTGTGGAACATCGACCGTGGCGGCTTTGTCGAGGCGGTGATCCGTATGCTCATCCTGCTCGCGGAAGATCGCGGCACTGTGCGTCGGGACCGTCTGGAGCGCTCGACGGTTGTTTTGACGCAGGACGAACCGTTTCGCTCCCTGGGGGGCGAGCGCCGCGCGCGCATCATCCACGAACAGACGCTTATCGCGACGTTCGAACCCGAGAGAGCGATTGAAACGCTGCCTTTTCTGCTTCCGGATATCGGAGAGCGGGCGCTCGCCGCGAGGGTCGTGCAGTTCGTTCCGGGACTGGTGAGTGAGATGAATCCGGGCACGGTGGCGATGCTTCACCGGTTCCGCGAGGTGCTCGAACTGCCGCCGCTCGATCAGGATATCTCGGTCGACCCCCTTGCCGATACCGACTTCGTCGGGAAAGCTGCGGACGCGGAACACTCCGGAATCGGTCAAGAAGGGGAATAGACGCGGTCCACGACCCCCGGACCCTGTTGGGCATTCGCCCGCAAGCTTCATGACACATGCCTGGCGGACTGGCGGCAATCCCTGCTGCCGGAACGCCTTCGGGAGAGTTGAAATGCGACTAGTGAACCGGACGTTCGACGAGATCGAGGTGGGCCAGTCGGCCGAGTTGAGCCGCCTCATCAAGCCGGATGACCTCTACGGTTTCGCCTCCGTATCCGGCAATTTCAATCCCATGCACCTGCCGAACGAGGACGGAAACGGGGACGGCAAGGCGGAAAGCGTTGCGCCCGGCATGTTCGTCGCCTCTCTCGTCTCCGCCGTGCTGGGCACCATCCTGCCCGGGCCGGGCACCCTCTACCGGAAGCAGACGCTGGAGTTTCATGAACGCGCCCACGCAGGGGAGACGCTGCGTTGCACCGTCACCGTGATGACCAAGGAGCCGGACGGAGCCGTGACGCTCAGGACGGAGATCCGCCGGGAAGGCGATGACGCGCTCGTCGTCTCGGGAGAAGCCCGGGTGATCGCGCCGCGCAAGAAGTTCGATCGGGACAACATCGAGGTTCCGGGACTTGTGGTTCAGCGCCACAGGCATTTCGAAGCCCTTCTCGAGAGGGCGAAGCCGCTGCCCGCCCTGCCCACGGCGGTTGTATGTCCGACCGATCCGAATTCGCTGGGCGGCGCCATCCTTGCGGCTCGTGAGGGACTGATCGTTCCGATCCTGATTGGCGATCCCGAGCGCATCAACGCCACGGCCGCAAACATGGACGCCGATATCTCGGGCTTCGGGCTTCTTCCCGCCGAGAACGATTTGGCGGCGGCGACGACCGCTTGCGATCTCGTGCACGAAGGTCGCGCGGCAGCCGTGATGAAAGGGCATCTTCACACGGACGACCTCCTGAAGCCGATGCTGGACAAGACGCGCGGGCTTCGGGACGGCAGGCGTTTCACCCATGTCTTCGTGATGGATGTTCCCGGGCAACCGGAGCCCGTGATGGTGACGGATGCCGCGATCAACATCGCGCCCGACCTGGCAACGAAGATGGACATTGTCCAGAACGCGATCGATCTCGCCCTGTCGCTTGGCATGGAGCCGCGTGTCGGTGTGCTGTCGGCCGTGGAGACGGTGAACCCGGCGATCCAGTCGTCAATCGATGCGGCACTCCTGTCGAAGATGGCGGATCGCGGCCAGATCCGGGGCGGCCTGGTCGAGGGGCCGCTTGCCATGGACAACGCGGTCGATCTTGGTGCTGCCCGCACGAAGGGATTGAAGGGCGGGGTCGCGGGCCGGGCCAACGTGCTCGTCGTGCCCGGGCTGGATGCGGGCAACATGCTGGCGAAGCAGCTTGCCTTCATCAGTCACGCGGAAGGGGCGGGCCTTGTGCTTGGCGCGCGCGTGCCGGTGATCCTGAATTCACGCTCCGACAGTGCGATGTCGCGGCTGGCGTCCTGCGCGGTGGCGGCGCTGCACCACGCGGCGAGGTCCCACGGATGACAAAGGCCGTTCTCACGCTCAACGCCGGATCGTCCTCGCTCAAGGTGGCTCTTTTCCCCGTGAGCGGCGACAAGCCGATGGCGACGGCCTTGGCTGACCGTATCGGTCCGGACGGGCATCTCGTGCTGAAGGGGCCCTCGGGATTGCCGCTCGAGGCGGCCCCCGGCGATCTTTCCAGCCACGCGAGCGCACTCGCCCGGGTCATCGAGGGGTTTCGCGTCGACTTTCCGGACCTGGAACTTCTCGCCGTGGGGCATCGTATCGTCCACGGAGGGGACAAATACGAGGCGCCGGTGATCGTCACGCCGGAGGTTGTCGCGGAGCTCGAACGCCTGTCTCCCTTCGCACCTCTTCACCAGCCACACAATCTGGCCGGGATCGACGCCGCATCCGAGGCCTTTCCCGGTGTGCCGCAGATTGCCTGTTTCGACACGGCATTCCATCGCAGCCACCCCTGGGTGAATGATGCTTTCGCGCTCCCTCGCGATCTCTATGACAAGGGCGTGCGGCGCTACGGTTTTCACGGCCTGAGCTACGACTACGTCGCCGGTGAGCTGAAAAATCGTGCCCCGCATCTGTTCGAGGGACGCGTCGTCATTGCCCATCTTGGCAATGGGGCGTCCATGTGTGCCGTGGAGAATGGCCGCTCCGTCGCCTCGACCATGGGGTTCTCCGCTCTCGATGGTCTGCCCATGGGTACGCGTTGCGGTCAGTTGGACCCTGGCGTGGTGCTGTATCTGATGCAGCAGGAGGGCATGAGCGCGGACGAGATTTCCGACATGCTGTACCGCCGGTCGGGACTTCTCGGATTGTCCGGTCTGTCCAACGACATGCGCACGCTCGAGGGGGCGGATACGCCCGAGGCCCGGCAGGCGATCGACTATTTCGTTTTCCGCGCGCAGCGTGAGGTGGGCGCGATGGCGGCGGCAATGGGCGGGATCGATGCGCTCGTCTTCTGTGGCGGGATCGGTGAGCACTCGCGGCTGGTGCGGTCGCGCATCTGCGAGCGTCTCGGCTGGATGGGCATCGAGATCGATCACGGCCTCAATACGGAAAACGCTCCGGTGATTTCCTCCAGGTTCGCGCGCACCTCCGTTCTGGTCATCCCGACGAACGAGGAACTGGTGATCGCCCGGGCCGCCCGGCGGTGCGTCGCGCGGAAGGCGGACGCCGGCGCATGATCCTGCGTGGCCTCGTGAGGGGTGGCATGTGACCGGCTGCGCGATAAGCTGAGAACGGTACGTTTGCAAACGCGACGGCCTGAAGTGATCGCCGGACATCAAACCGGCGGCCGGGAGGTGGCGCCTTGACGCTTTTGCATTTCTCCGCCTCCGATGGCGCGCGTCTCGCCTATCGGGACGAAGGGGAGGGGCTCCCTCTCCTCGCGCTCGCGGGGCTCACGCGCGACGGGACGGATTTCGACTATCTGGCGAACGACTTGCGTGATGCCCGCCTGATCCGCCTCGATAGCCGAGGTCGCGGCGGGTCCGAGTGGACGGGTGCCGACACCTATACCGTCGCGCAGGAGGCGCAGGATGCCCTGGCGCTTCTTGACCATCTCGGCATTCAACGTGCCGCGGTGATCGGGTCGTCGCGCGGTGGTCTGCTGGCCATGGTGATGGTGGCGATGCAGCCGGCTCGCGTTGCCGGGATCTGCTTCAACGACGTGGGGCCCGAGCTTGAGCGGTCGGGCCTCGAGCGCATCGGGGCCTATGTCGGCGTGCTGCCGGCGGTGCAGACGCTTGAGGAAATTGCCGACAGGATGCCGGCTGCAATGAAGGGCTTTGCCGACGTGCCGGCAATGCGTTGGGCCGAGGAGGCCGTGAGGCACTACATCGAGCGTCCCGATGGGCTGAAACTGCCCTACGATCCGGAACTGAAGCGCTCTTTCGATGAGGCGATGGCGGCGCCCGCCGTGGACCTCTGGCCGTTATACGAGGCTTGCGCCGGGATGCCGCTCGCTCTCGTGCGCGGGGCCAACTCGGATGTCTTGAGTGCTGCGACCGCCCGGCGGATGGCGGACATCTGTCCGCATCTTCGGGTCGCGAACGTGCCCCGGCGCGGGCATATCCCGTTTCTTGACGAGCCGGAGGCCCGGACGACAATCGAGGCTTGGCTGGCAGACGTGAAAAGGCGCGAGGCCTTCGGCTGACGTGAGAGGCGCAGCCGCGAAATCCGGTTGCCGGAAGATGGCGTTTTCCTGATTTTTCATGCTTTTTGCATCGAAACAGGCCGGTGTTTCAGGCATACTTCCGGCACGATGAGCATGGCCGATTTTCCTCAGCGGACTGATCCGTCCGAAGCGCCGGATCCCGGGCACGAACCGCCGGCGCGGGTCGCTCGGGTGCCGGTGAAAACGCATGGCGGCAGGTCGGTTCCCGCAGGGGGGAGGGCTGTTCCGGAAGAAACGCCGGTCGCACTCTCCTACAATGGAACCACCCAGGCCGTGATGATGGCAAGCCCGGGGGACCTTGAGGACTTCGCGGTCGGTTTCACCCTCACCGAGGGGCTTGCGGAACGGCCCGACGAGATCCGGTCAATCGACATTGCGGTCTTTGACGAAGGCATCGACCTGAGGATCTGGCTCGACACCCGCGCGGCCACTCGGTTTTCCGAGCGGCGTCGCGGATTGGTCGGGCCCACGGGGTGTGGCCTCTGTGGTATCGAGAGCCTGGGCGAGGCCGTACGCGTGCCGGCGCATGTCCGCGACGAAACGCGTATCCATGCCGGCGTGATCCGCGAAGCACAGGCTCTGATGGTTGCCGGACAGGCGCTTCGTGCCGAGACGAGTGCGGTGCATGCCGCGGCATTCTGGAAGGATGGTGAGGGGCTGGTTGGACTGCGCGAGGATGTCGGTCGCCACAATGCGCTCGACAAGCTTGTTGGCGCGTTGTCCGCGCGTATGGACCGTGTCGCCGACTGGTCGCAGTGTCGCCCGGGAGCCGGTGGCCTTCTGCTCCTGACGAGCCGCGTGTCCGTTGAAATGGTGATGAAGGCGGCGGTGCTTGGAGCGCCCGTGCTTGCGGCGGTGTCGGCTCCGACGGCGCTTGCGGTCAGAACCGCCGATGCCGCCGGTATCACGCTTGTCGCCTCAGCCCGCGAGGACGGTTTTGAGGTCTTCACGCACCCGGACCGGATCGACGGCCTCTAGACCCATAAACAAGGAGTGCAAGCGATCAGGCCGCGAGTGCGTGATGGTCAGCCTGCCGCGCGTTCTGCCGGCGTGGCGAACCGCGCGGGATCCGGGCGGTTGATCGAGACAAGGGCTTCGCGCACCAGTTCGTGCAGTCCCGCGTCGCTCTCACTTTCCGCGACCTCGAAGAGCTGGGCGCGCATGCGCGGCTCCCAGAACTTGTTGATGTGACCCGCCACCCCCTCGACGCCCTCGTCGTGTGGTTTGGAGGTGAAGAACGTGGCGATCTGGTTCGCCATGTAGACGAGTTTTTCCGGCTTCATGCCGCAAGTCTCCAAATGTCTGGTTTCTGGACGGAGGCACGGAGGACGGGGAGGGTGCCTGCCATCGGCACGACAGCACTCTCCCCGTGAACCGTCGGTTACTCCGCCGCATCCATGGCAGGCAGGATACGCCGTGCCTGACGGGCCTGTTCCTCGTATTCGACCTGCCAGTCCGTCGGCCCGTTCGAAGGCGAGATCTGCACCGCGGTCACCTTGTATTCCGGGCAATTGGTCGCCCAGTCGGAGAAGTCCGTGGTGATGACGTTTGCCTGCGTCGCCGGATGGTGGAAGGTGGTGTAGACCACGCCCGGCGCCACCCTGTCGGTGATGAGCGCGCGCAATGTGGTTTCACCTGCACGGCTGGCGATCCGCACCCAGTCTCCATCCTTCAGGCCGCGATTTTCCGCGTCGAAGGGATGAATCTCCAGTCGGTCCTCGCCATGCCAGACCACATTCTCCGTACGCCTTGTCTGGGCGCCGACGTTGTACTGGCTGAGGATGCGCCCCGTGGTGAGCAGGAGCGGGAAGCGCGGCCCTGTCCGCTCGTCGGTCGCAACATACTCGGTGCGGATGAACTTGCCCTTGCCGCGAACGAAACCGTCGACATGCATGACCGGCGTGCCGTCGGGAGCCGCCTCGTTGCAGGGCCACTGCACCGAGCCGCGCTCCTCAAGAAGGTCGTAGGAGACATTCGCGAAGCTCGGCGTGGTGGCCGCGATTTCCGCCATCACCTCGCCCGGATGCGTGTAGCTCCATCCGGCGCCAAGCGCGTTGGCGAGCATCTGCGTGACTTCCCAGTCGGCAAAGCCGTTCTTCGGGCTCATCACCTTGCGGACGCGGTTGATGCGGCGTTCGGCGTTCGTGAACGTACCGTCCTTCTCCAGGAAGGTGGAGCCGGGCAGGAAGACGTGGGCGTGATTGGCGGTCTCATTCAGGAAGAGATCGTGCACCACGACGCATTCCATCGCCGCGAGCCCGGCCGCCACATGGTGGGTGTCCGGGTCGGACTGCAGGATGTCCTCGCCCTGGATGTAGATGCCCCTGAATGTCCCCTCGACGGCCGCGTCCAGCATGTTGGGAATGCGCAGCCCGGGTTCGTTGTCGAGCGTGACGTTCCACAGCTTCTCGAAGATTTCCCGCGTCGCATCGCCGGAAATATGCCGGTAGCCGGGAAGCTCGTGCGGGAACGAGCCCATGTCGCACGACCCCTGCACGTTGTTCTGTCCGCGCAACGGGTTCACACCAACGCCCGGACGACCGAGGTTTCCGGTTGCCATCGCCAGGTTGGCGATCGCCATGACCGTGGTCGATCCCTGGCTGTGCTCCGTGACGCCGAGGCCGTAGTAGATCGCGCCGTTCCCGCCGGTGGCGAAGAGGCGCGCCGCGCCGCGAATCTCTTCCGGATCGATCCCGGACATCTCGCCGACGGTCTCGGGCGCGTGCTCGGGCTGGGAGACGAACTCCGCCCAGTCCTGGAATTCGTCCCAGTCGCAGCGCTCGCGAATGAAGGCTTCATCGAAGAGACCTTCGGTGACGATCACATGGGCGAGCGAGGTCAGCACGGCGACGTTGGTGCCCGGCTTGAGCGGCAGGTGATGGCTCGCCTCCACGTGCGGCGAGCGCACGAGGTCGATGCGGCGCGGATCGATGACGATGAGCTTCGCGCCCTCGCGCAGTCGCTTCTTCAGGCGCGAGCCGAACACCGGGTGCCCGTCGGTCGGATTGGCGCCGATGACGATCACGACGTCGGTATGCTCGACGCTGTCGAAATCCTGCGTTCCCGCCGAAGTGCCGAAAGCCTGGCCAAGGCCGTAGCCCGTCGGCGAGTGGCAGACACGCGCGCAGGTGTCGACGTTGTTGTTGCCGAAGACCTGGCGGATGAGCTTCTGCACGAGGAACGTTTCCTCGTTGGTGCAGCGCGAGGAGGTGATGCCGCCGATGGCGCCCTTGCCGTACTGGTACTGGATGCGGCGGAACTCACTCGCCACATGCGACAGCGCTTCCTCCCAGGACACCTCGCGCCAGGGATCCGACGTCTTCTCGCGGATCATCGGGTTGAGGATCCGGTCCTTGTGGTTGGCATAGCCCCAGGCGAAGCGCCCCTTGACGCAGGAGTGGCCTCGGTTCGCCTTGCCGTCCTTCCACGGCACCATGCGCACCAGTTCCTCGCCCCGCATCTCGGCCTTGAAGGAGCAGCCGACGCCGCAATAGGCGCAGGTCGTGACCTTGGAATGCTCAGGCTGTCCGATCTCGATGACGGACTTTTCCTGCAGGGTCGCCGTGGGGCAGGCCTGCACGCAGGCGCCGCAGGAGACGCATTCGGAGGCCAGGAAGCTTTCGTGCATTCCAGGAGAAACGCGGCTGTCGAACCCGCGCCCCTCGATGGTGAGCGCGAACGTGCCCTGGACCTCCTCGCAGGCCCGTACGCAGCGCGAGCAGACGATGCACTTGGAGGGATCGTAGGTGAAATAGGGGTTCGACTCGTCCTTGGCCATGAAGCGGAAATTGTCGCCGCCATCGCCGGCCCGTGCCTTGACGTGGTTGTCCCCGTCGTAACCGTAGCGAACGTCGCGCAGGCCGACCGCGCCGGCCATGTCCTGCAGTTCGCAGTCGCCGTTGGCCGCGCATGTCAGGCAGTCGAGCGGATGGTCGGAGATATAGAGCTCCATCACGCCCCGGCGCAGCTTCTTGAGCTTGTCGGTCTGCGTGTGCACGACCATTCCCTCGGCGGCCGGGGTGGTGCAGGACGACGGCGTGCCGTTGCGTCCCTCGACCTCCACGAGGCAGAGACGGCAGGACCCGAAGGCGTCCACCATGTCGGTGGCGCAAAGCTTCGGGATCTGTGTGCCCGCCTCCATGGCGGCGCGCATCAGCGACGTGCCCTCGGGGACGGTCACCTGGTTTCCGTCGATGGTCAGGGTGACGGTCTTCTCTGACCTGACCGCCGGTGTGCCGTAGTCGGTTTCCTGGATCAGTCGCATGGGTCTACTCCGCGGCTTCGGCATGGGTGTGCGGACGGAAGTCCTCGGGGAAGTGGGTGAGGGCGCTCATGACCGGATAGGGGGTGAAGCCGCCCAAGGCACAGAGCGACCCGAACTTCATCGTGTTGCAGAGGTCCTCGACCAGCTCGCGCTGGTCCTGCGCGTCTTCTCCGTTCGCCAGCCGGTCCATTACCTCGACACCGCGCACGGCGCCGATGCGGCAGGGTGTGCATTTGCCGCAGGATTCGACAGCGCAGAACTCGAATGCAAAGCGCGCCTGCTTCAGCATGTCCGTTGTGTCGTCGAAAACGGTGATACCGGCGTGGCCGATCAGGCCGTCCCGCTTCGCGAATTCCTCGTAGTCGAAGGGCGTGTCGAACATCGAGGGCGGGAAATAGGCGCCCAGGGGACCGCCCACCTGCACCGCCTTGACCGGACGGCCGGACGCGGTGCCGCCGCCGATGGTCTCCACGATCTCGCCCAGCGAGAGACCGAAGGCGGTCTCGTAGAGGCCGCCGTATTTCACGTTTCCGGCGATCTGGATCGGGATCGTGCCGCGCGAGCGGCCCATTCCATAGTCGCGATAGAACGCGGCGCCCCGGTCGAGGATGACGGGGACCGACGCGAGTGACATCACGTTGTTGACCACGGTCGGCCTGCCCAGGAATCCCTCGAGTGCCGGCAGCGGCGGTTTGGCCCGAACGACTCCCCGCTTGCCCTCGAGTGAATTCAGCAGCGAGGTTTCCTCGCCACAGACATAGGCGCCGGCACCGACGCGCACCTCCATGTCGAAGGCGCGGCCCGATCCGAGGATGTTCTTGCCCAGGACGCGCTCGTCACGGGCGATCCTGATCGCCTCGCGCATGATCTCGATGGCGTGAGGATATTCCGAGCGCGTGTAGATGTAGCCGCGCGTCGCCCCGGTCGCGAGGCCGGCGATCGCCATGCCCTCGATGAGCACGAACGGATCGCCTTCCATGATCATGCGGTCGGCGAAGGTGCCGCTGTCGCCTTCGTCGGCGTTGCAGACGATGTACTTCTGGTCGGCCTCGGCGTTGAGAACCGTGTTCCACTTGATGCCGGTCGGGAAGCCGGCGCCTCCCCGTCCGCGCAGGCCGCTGTCGGTCACTTCCTTGACGATCTCCGCCGGAGACATGGCAACGGCGCGCTCGAGGCCCTTCAGCCCCTTGTAATGGCGATAGTCGTCGAGCGAGAGCGGATCTGTGACCCCGCAACGCGAGAAGGTGAGACGTGTCTGTCCCTTGAGGAAAGGGATGTCATGGGTCGGGCCGTGACACAGCGGATGGCCGCCTCCGGTGAGGAAGCCCGCGTCGAACAGCGAGGGCACGTCGGCGGGCGTCACCGGGCCGTAGGCGATGCGGCCGTGGTCGGTGCGCACCTCGACCAGCGGCTCGAGCCAGTGCATCCCGCGCGAGCCGTTGCGCACGATGCGCGCGTCGATGTTGCGCGATCGGATCTCTCGCGAGATCGTTTCGGCGACTTTGTCTGCGCCAAGAGCGAGCGCCGCCGCATCACGGGGAACGAAGATCGTGACGGTCATGGGCGTGCCTCCCCGATCAGCGTGGCAAGCCGTTCCGCGTCGAGACGTGCATGAACGTCCCCGTCCATCATCGCCGCCGGCGCGCAGGAACACAGGCCGAGGCAGTAGACCGGCTCGAGCGTCACGGCGCCGTCCGCGGTCGTCTCGTGGAAGTCGATGCCGAGAAGCCTGCGCGCCGCGTCGATGAGGCCGTCCGCGCCCATCGACTGGCAGGCCTCGGACCGGCACAGCTTCAGCACATGGCGCCCGGCGGGTTCCTTGCGGAAGTCGTGATAGAAGCTCATGACACCATGCACCTCGGCACGGCTCAGATTGAGCTTGTCGGCGATGATCACCAGTGCCTCGTCGGGAATGAACCCGAGATCTTCCTGCACCTCGTGCAGGATCGGCAGCAGTGGTCCCTCCTCGGGGATCCATCGGTCAATCGTCGCTAGGACGCGCTCCTTGTCGGGAGCAGCGAAATCCCTGGCTTGCATCGTTTCCTCCGAAGGGTTTGTCGTTGAATCCTGCCGTCTTGCGCGGCGTTCGTTCAATAAAGCTGTCCCGTTGCGCGATCGCAAAAACCTATCAACCGCCCTCCTTGCGGGCGTGCCTGCGCGCCTCGTCCAGAAATGCAGCGATCACAGGCGTGTAAGGCTCGCGGTATGCCGCCACCAGACCGACGGAGTGGCTCGCTTCGGGGGCTGTGATCGGCACGGAGCGGACCTCGCTCCATCCCGAAAAGATCTCGACCGCCTTGTGCGGCATGATGCTTGCCCACCGGCCCGTCCGGACGTGGGAAAACAGCGCGATCATCGAATCCGATTCCAGTGTCGGCGCGACGTTCGTTCCCGCCGCCGCGAGATGGTGGTTGATGATGCGCCGGTTCTGCATTTCCGGCGTCAGCAGGCACAGCGGAAGTGTCGCCACCTCTTTCCAGGTGACGCTCTCCCGGTCCGCGAAGGGCGCGCCCTCGATCGTGACGAGCCGGTAGTGTTCGGTGAAGAGAGGTACGGTCGCGACACGTCCGAGCGGCTCGTTGTCGAGATAGGTGATGCCGGCATCCACCTCCAGATTCTCGAGAAGCGAGAGAATCTCCACCGACGAGCGCGACAGGATCGAGAACGTCAGGTTGGGGTGCTTGTCGAAGAAGGGGCCGGTGAGTTCGTTGACCATGGCCATTGCCGTTGGGATGACGGCGATGCGCATGTGTCCGGACAGGCCATGCTTGGCCGCTCGCATTTCCTGATGCATCGAGCGGGCGTCGCCGACGATCCGGCGGGCCCATTCCAGGACGCGCTTCCCCTCCGGCGTCAGCCCCTGGAACCGCGAGCCGCGCCGCACCAGCATCACGCCGAGCTGATCCTCGAGCTGCTTCACGGCGGCTGAAAGCGTCGGCTGGGTCACGCCACAATCCTCGGCCGCGCGGCCGAAATGACGTTCCCGTGCCAGGGCGATGAACATTTCGAGCTTGTCGATCATCCCGTTCTTTCACGCAATACACGCGTCCTTCTGCTCCATGTCGCGCTCCGCTACACAAGCGGTGCAACAACCGGGAAGCTCGCACACTCTGGGCGTTTGCGCACGGCATGAGCAGATCCGAAAACGACGTGTCGGGAAGCGGGTGCGACCCGCCGGCTTTCCGGCGGGTCGCGGTCGCGTCAGTCGCCGGCCGGTGCAGGCTTGGCGGCCGTGTTCTCCATGTGATGCTTGTCCGCGACGGGGCGAACCATCGCGTTGGCGACAAGGGCGATGACCAGCAGCGAGGCCATTGCGTACATGGTGGTGTTGTAGACGCTGGACGTCGGGTCCACCGTTCCGGCGGGCGCGATTTCCATCAGCCGTGCGATTGTCACCGTCTTCGCCGCGACGAGCTGGTCGAGCTGGCCGATGCCGGCACCGAACTTCTCGGTGAAGGCGGCCGGGTCGACCTTCGAGGCGAGGTCCTTGATGGAACTCGTCACGGACATCTCGCGAAGATGCGTGATCGCGAGAGGCCCCAGCACGCCGGCCGTGCTCCAGGCGGTCAGCAGGCGACCGTGGATGCCGCCCACGTACTTCGTGCCGAAGATGTCGGCCAGATACGCGGGGATGGTGGCGAAACCGCCGCCGTACATGGTGAAGATCACCATGGTTGCCGCGTAGAACATCACCAGCCAGGTCACCGCCGGGTTCACGCTCACCTGAGCCGCCGCGAAGGGGATCGACAGGTAGAGGATCGTGCCGAGGATGAAGAAGCAGTGGTAGGTGTTCTTGCGTCCGATGTAGTCCGACATGGACGCCCAGAAGAAGCGACCGACCATGTTGAACACCGAGATCATGAACACATAGGTGGCCGCGAAGGCCGAATTCACGATCAGCGGCAGCGTGGTGCCGAAGATTTCCGTCATCATCGTCTTGGCGACGCCGATCACGCCGATGCCGGCGGTCACGTTGAAGCAGAGCACGATCCACAGCAGGTAGAACTGCGGCGTCTTCAGGGCCTGGTCGATGTGAACGTTGTTGGCGGTGATCATCTTGCGTGATGCCGCATCGGCGCTCGGCGGCGTCCAGCCGGCCGGCTTCCAGCCCTCCCGCGGCACGCGGTAGGAGAAGGCGGCGATCACCATGACGACGAAGTAGACGATGCCGAGCGTGAAGAACGTGCCGGCGGCACCCGTGTTGCCCGTGCCGACGACATAGACGCCTTCCTGCAGCGGCACCGGCGCGGAAGCAAGCTGCTTGGCGCTGGCGACGACGACCTCGACCATCTGGCCGTTGGCCTCGGCAAGACGCTTTCCGCCTTCGGTCACGAGCTGGATGGCGCTTTCCGGACCAAGGTAGGTCGGGGCCTTGTAGAACAGGCCGAGCAGATACTCCTTGATCGGAGTCGCGATCATCGCGCCGCCGCCGAAGCCCATGATGGCCATGCCGGTTGCCATGCCGCGCCGGTCCGGGAACCAGCGAATGAGGGTCGACACCGGTGAGACATAGCCAAGGCCGAGGCCGCAGCCGCCGATGACGCCGTAGCCCAGGTAAACCAGCCAGAGCTGGTGGGTCATGATGCCGAAGCCGCCGATGATGAAGCCGCCGCCCCAGCACATGGCGGCGACGACGCCGACCATGCGCGGGCCGACTTCCTCAAGCCACTTGCCGGCAAAGGCGGCTGCGAGGCCGAGGAAGACGATCGCGACGGAAAAGATCCACACCACCGACGAAAGGCTCCAGTCGCCGGACGAGGCCGCGACGACTCCGAACTGCTTGGTCAGCGGCGGGTTGAAGATGCTCCAGGCGTAGACCGAGCCGATACACAGGTGAATAGCGATCGAGGCGGGGGGAACCTTCCACCGGTTGAAACCGTCCCCCGCGACGATGTGTTCCTTTTTCAGGCTGTCGAACATTTTCCAGAATCTCCTCCCTCGCCGCATCTCACGGGTGCGGCTGACCGGTCTGTCGGGCGGAGGGAAAACGGTCATGAGGGACCAGCACGCGATGATCTCGCCCGGGCGAATTGCCGCCAGTGCGCGCCCCGGACGGGAGCCGCGCGTGATGCCCCTCCGTCGTGCGTTCGGACCTCCCTCCGACCGCATGTCTCCTCCCGACGGCGGAAACTGCTTAGCAAGGGGTGGGCCAAGTGCCCTGAGGTCCTGTGAACAGTACGGTTAAGCCGCATTGAGCGCCCGCACCGGGAAGCCCGGCGGCGGGACGTTCTCCTTCGGCGCCAGACGGGACGTGGACAGATTGTCTCGACTGCGTCCGTGATGCGTCGCCGGTCGGGTCAAAATGTCCCGTTCGGAGCTGGTATCGTGGGCTCCTTCGGTTCGGCGAGACTGCGTTCTCATGTGCTTTTTTGTGTTCACTCCGGATTTGGGTAATGCTTTGTAGAAAATTCCGAAGGAGCGTCCGTGTGCGGGGAGCCTCTTTTTCGGATGGGGGAGGGACATGATGGCTGGCGTCAGCGAAAGCGCGTGCCGCGACCAGGAACGCAAGGGGACGGACGATCCGACCGGTCACCGGATGGGGGAGCGCTCGCCCGAGTTCGGCCCCTGGCTCGCCCAGGCTTCGATTCTGGTCGTCGACGACGAGCCGGGAATGCGAAACTTTCTGGTGCGCACGCTCGGCCCCCGTGCCAAGCGCATCGAGGAGGCGGCCGACACCCAGGAAGCTTCGGCGAAACTGGACGAACACCACTTCGATGTCGTCATCCTCGACAATATCCTTCCCGGCAAGACGGGTGTGGAATGGCTGGCCGAGCAGCGCAAGATCGGCTTTTTCGCCGATGCGATCCTGATGACGGCCTACGCCGACCTGGACACCGCGATCGAGGCGTTGCGGGCCGGCGCGGTCGATTTCGTTCTCAAGCCCTTTCGTTCCAACCAGATCCTCAATGCGGTGGCGCGCTGTCTGGACCGAATGCGGCTCGAGCGGGAGAACTACGTTCTTCGCCATGAACTGCGTGCCACCTCCGACCACATGCTGTTGCGCGACAAGCTGATCGGGCACTCGCGGGAGATCGACGAGGTGCGCGAGACGATCGCACGCGTCGCGCCGTTGCCGACCTCGGTGCTCATCACCGGCGAATCCGGGACCGGGAAGGAGGTGACGGCACGCTCCATCCACGCGCTTTCGGAGCGCTCCGAGAAGCAGTTCGTCCCGGTCAACTGTGCGGCCATTCCCACCGAGATGATCGAGGCGGAGCTCTTCGGGCACCTCAAGGGCGCATTCACCGGCGCCCATTCGGCGCGGGACGGGCTTTTCATTCATGCGCAGGGCGGGACGCTTTTTCTCGACGAGATCGGCGAGTTGCCGCTTCCCATGCAGAGCAAGCTGTTGCGCGCCATCGAGGACAGGCGCATCCGTCCGGTCGGGTCGGAACGCGAGGTGTCCGTCGATCTGCGTTTCGTCTTCGCCACCAATTCGGATCTTGAACGGGCGGTGGAGGAAGGGCGTTTTCGCGCCGATCTCTACTACCGCATCAATGTTCTGCAGATCGCCATGCCGCCCTTGCGCGACCGGGGGGCGGATGTGGTCGAACTGGCGACGCTCTTCATGCAGAAGCTCTCCCGTCAGCTCGGGATGCCGCCGGTTCCGATCACTGCGGACGTGGAGGCGGGCCTTTTTGCCTACGACTGGCCGGGGAACGTCCGGGAACTGCGCAATCTGATCGAGCGCACGCTTATTCTCGGTCGCTTTCCGCCCGAGGTGCGTGCGGTGCCTGATGCTACGGGGGAAGCCGCTGCGGCTTTTGAACCGGAAGACGAGACGCTGGAGGCGCTCGAGCGTCGACATATCCTGGCAACGCTTGCCGAATGCGGCGGCAACCGGTCGGAGACCGCGCGTCGCCTCGGCGTTTCGCGGAAGACCATCGAGCGCAAGCTTCAGGCGTGGAATGGCTGAGCGGCCGGCCGGCCGGGCGCCGTTTCTCGTGTCTCCGATCCGCTCGGTGCGCTTCCGGCTGCTCGCCATTGCGTTGTTGCCGACACTCGTGCTTCTGCCGCTTTTCCTGGGCGTTACCATCGCGCGCTGGAGCGCCAAGTTCGACGATGTGCTCAAGGCCAAGGTGAATGGCGATCTCACCATCGCCCACCAGTACATGGCGCGCATTCTGGAAAACACCGGCGAGAAGATCGACGCGCTTGGCCGCTCCGCGATTTACCGTGATGTGATCGCAACGGGCAATTCGGGCGCGCTGGCGGTTCTTCTGGAGGAAAAGCGTGCCGGGCTCGGTCTGGATTTTCTCCATGTCGTCGACCGCAACGGGAGAGTCGTCGCGGCGGCGCCATCCGGGGCAAGCCCGATTGCCGACCCGCGCGAACCGGTTCTGTCCGCCGCGCTTGGCGGGGAAGCGCTGACGGCCATCGACATCTTCGCGGAAGACCAGCTTGGCGCGATCTCGCCCGCGCTCGCCGAGCGGGCGCGCCTGCCGCTGATCGCCACGCCGAACGCGGTGCCGACGGATCGCGAAACGGAAACGCGGGGAATGGTTGTCTATTCGGCAGCGCCTGCGCCGAGCCTTGCGGGGAACGGTGCGCTTGTCGGAGGCATCCTGCTCAACCAGAACCTCGTCTTCATCGACACGATCAACGATCTCGTCTACCGCTCGGCGAGCCTGCCCGAGGGCAGCCAGGGAACGGCGACGCTTTTTCTCGACGACGTGCGCATCAGCACAAACGTGCGCCTGTTCGAGAACCGTCGCGCTCTTGGAACCCGGGTTTCGGCGGCGGTGCGTGAGGCCGTCCTGGGCGAGGGGCAAGTGTGGCTGGACAGCGCCTTCGTCGTCAACGACTGGTACATTTCGGCTTATGAGCCGATCGTCGACAGCCATGGCAAGCGCGTCGGGATGCTCTACGTCGGCTTTCTCGAACGCCCCTTCTTCGAGGCGAAATACGTTACGCTGGTCACGATCCTGGGGGCATTCCTGCTGGTTGCCCTGGCAAGCGTGCCGCTGTTCCTGCGCTGGGCGGGAAGCATCTTCCGGCCACTTGAGCATATGACCGAGACCATCGCCCGGGTGGAGGCGGGAGAGCTCGGTGCGCGCACGGCTCTTCCGGCCTCGGGCGACGAAATCAGCCGCGTGGCGCTGCACCTCGACCACCTGCTTGACCTGGTCCAGCAGCGGGACCGGCAGTTGCGATCCTGGAATGATGAGCTCAACGCGCGTGTTGCGGCCCGCACCGAGGACCTGGAGGACGCCAACAGGCAACTCGAGGCGACGACCCGGCAGCTCATCATGTCGGAGAAGCTGGCTGCCATCGGCGAGATCACCGCCGGCGTGGCCCATGAGATCAACAATCCCATCGCCGTGATGCAGGGGAACCTCGAGGTCCTTCGTAGCCTTCTCGGGGAGCACGCCAACATTGCGACGACCGAGATTCGCCTGATCGACGAGCAGATCAGCCGGATCCACCTGATCGTCACCAAGCTGCTTCAGTTCGCGAAGCCCGAGGAATATGCCGGCTATGCGGATCGGCAGGATGTCTCTGTGGTGGTGTCGGACTGCCTGCCGCTGGTCAAGCATCTGCTCAAGCGCGGGGAAATCGAGGTGTCGCGCTCCGATACCGCCACGATGTCCGTCCTGATGAACCGTACGGAACTGCAGCAGGTCATCATCAACCTGATGGTGAACGCCCTGCATGCCATGCCAGATGGTGGAGAGCTTCGCATCTCGACCTTGGACCAGGTTCGCGATGATGTCCGTGGCGTCTGCATCAGGGTGTCGGATACCGGACGCGGCATGACACCAGAGGTTGCGGCCCGCATCTTCGATCCGTTCTTCACCACCAAACGGCAGCAGGGAACGGGGCTTGGCCTGTCGATCAGTCAGACCCTGGTCACGCGGCAGGGCGGCTCCATCGAGGTGGAAAGCGCGCCGGACGCCGGCACCACATTCACCATATGGCTGCCCGCCGCGTGAGCCTGTCGGCTACTCCGTGGTTTCGACATCTTCCGCTTTCGGGCCACGCACGACGAAACCCGTGTCGTCGCTCGTTGCCGCGCGCAGGCGTTCCTCGGCCTCGCTGGCCTCCTGCTGGCGTGCCCACATGGAGGCGTAAAGCCCCTCGTGCGCGAGAAGGTCCTGATGCCGTCCGCGCTCGACCACCTTGCCTTTCTCGAGCACCAGGATCTCGTCGGCATCGACGACCGTCGACAGGCGATGGGCGATCACCAGCGTCGTGCGGTTCTGCGAGACCTCGTCGAGGGCCGCCTGGATCTCACGCTCCGTGTGGGTGTCAAGCGCCGATGTCGCCTCATCCAGAATGAGGATGGGGGGAGCCTTCAGGATCGTGCGGGCGATGGCGACGCGCTGTTTCTCGCCACCGGAAAGCTTCAGGCCGCGCTCGCCGACTTCCGTGTCGTATCCATCCGGGAGAGCCTCGATGAACGAGGAAATCTGGGCCATTCGAGCCGCCGCGCGCAACTCCTCGTCGGTCGCCTGCGGACGCCCGTAGCGGATGTTGTAGGCGATCGTGTCGTTGAACAGGACCGTGTCCTGGGGAACCATGCCGATGGCCGCGCGCAGGGAGGACTGCGTGACGTCGCGCACGTCCTGTCCGTCGATGGAAACGCCTCCTGCGGTCGCGTCGTAAAAGCGGAAGAGGAGCCGCGAGATCGTCGACTTTCCCGCGCCCGACGGGCCGACGATGGCGACGGTGCGTCCGGCGGGGACTTCGAAGCTGATGCCCTTGAGGATCGGCCGGTTCGCGTCGTAGTGGAAGTGGACATCCTCGAAGCGGACCGTGCCGCCTTCGACCGTAAGATCCTGTGCGCCGGGGCGGTCCGTGATCTCGGCGGGCTGGCCGAGAAGCGCGAACATGGCTTCCAGGTCGGCAAGCCCCTGCCGGATTTCACGGTACAAAAAGCCGATGAAGTTCATGGGGATGGAGAGCTGGATCAGCAGCGCGTTGATCATGACGAAGTCGCCGATGGTCTGCTCGCCGGCCTGGATCGCGCGTGCCGACAGGATCATGCAGATCGCGGTGCCGATGCCCAGGATCACTGCCTGGCCGAAATTGAGCCAGGACAGTGACGTCCATGTTCTCGTCGCGGCGCTTTCGTAGATCGCCATTGATTTGTCGAAGCGCTCGGCCTCGAGTTGCTCGTTTCCGAAGTATTTCACCGTCTCGAAGTTGAGAAGGCTGTCGATGGCCTTGGAGTTTGCTTCCGTGTCACTGTCATTCATCTCTCGCCGGATCGAGATGCGCCAGTTGGAGGTCTGGATCGTGAACCACGTGTAGGCGACGATCATGACGGCGACGACGATGACGTAAGTAAAGCCGAACTGATACCATATAACGCCAGCCATAACGGCGAATTCAAAAATTGTTGGAATTCCGTTCAATATTGTAAAGCGCACGATGTTCTCGATGCCCTTCACGCCACGCTCGATCACACGTGACAATCCCCCCGTCCGGCGGGCGAGATGGAAGCGGAGCGACAGGGCGTGAAGGTGGCGAAACGTCAGGAAGGCGAGCTGGCGCACCGCGTGCTGGCCGACCCTCGCAAACAGGGCGTCGCGAAGCTGGTTGAAGCCGACGAACAGGACGCGTGCGACGTTGTAGGCCAGCACCAGCATCACCGGCACGACGAGCCACGCCGGCAACCATGCCGGCAGGGTGTTGCTCGTGGCCTGGGCGCCGGTTTCCACCGCGGTCAGCGCATCCGTCGCCCACTTGAAGAAATAGGGCGAGAACACCGTGACGACCTTCGCGACGAGAAGGGCGAGCACGGCCAGAACCACGCGGCCCTTGAGGTCGGGGCGGTCCGAAGGCCAGATGTAGGGCCAGAGTTGGCCGAGCGTCGTCAGGATGGCCGCGTCATCGGCCGAAATCCTGCTTTCGTTGGGAGCGCTCGCCGGGGAAGCGGGGCGGGTGCGGCGGGTCATGCCGTTGCCTTTCGGGGGAAGCCGGTTGATCCGGTCTGGTCTGATGGGGAGGGCACGTCGGCCTCGGAGGCCATTGGCAAAAGGAGAGCTCCCGCCTGTGTCAGGCGGGATGCGGTCAGGGGGGACAGTTGATAGCGGCAGGAGCGCCCTTCGTCACTGGCCGTGAGAAGGCCGGCTTCCTTGAGAACGGCAAGGTGCTGGGAAACGGTCGACTGCGCGAGGGGAAGGCCGCTCACGATTTCTCCGCAGCAGGCGCCGGGGCAACGGGCAAGCGCCGCCACGATGGACACGCGGACGGGATGGGCGAGCGCCTTGAAGAGCGCGGCGACGTCCGCGCATTCGCTCCGGGAAAGGGGCGCAGGCGCTTTGCAGCAGACCTGGGCGTGCGCGCAGTCGTCGGAATCGGCAGCCATCGCCAGTTTGAACCTTTCATCGTAAAATTACGATGGGTTCTAGGCGACGGGGCTTCGGCTTGCAAGGAGCTTGGGGGAGAACCCGTCTTGTCTATGCGGCCATACCCTGGAAAAAACGAACAAAAAAGGGCGTCCGCCGGTTGGCGAACGCCCTTCTCGCGGGGAGTGCGAGGTCGCGGTCAGAACGTCATGGATGCTCCGAGCATGAAGGTTCGCCCGCGTCCGGTGTTGACGCCGTTGTAGTTGTCGGCGAAGCCGGAATTGGCCGCCATGTAGGAGACGTCGCCGACGTTCTCGATGTTCACGAACAGCTTTGAATCCTCACGGAATTCCCAGGAGCCGTAGAGGTCGACGAGCACATAGCTGTCGATGGGGATGGAGTTCGCCTCGTCCATGAAGACCTGAACGCTGTCGCCGACGTAGTTCACCCGTCCGCCGACCGTTACCTTCCGGTCGAAGAAGCGTGCACCGACGTCCAGCGTGGCGTAGTCGTCGGGCAGGCGACCGACGTCGGTTCCAACGCCCGCCAGATAGGGAAGGGGCTGTTTCGTGTCGGCCAGCGTCAGCGCGACATTGGCGTAGGCAAAGCCGGCATCATAACCGCCCTCGAGCTCGAAGCCCTGCATCCGGGTGGTGCCGGCGACATTCACCCACCGCGGGATCGGACGCGGGTCGGTCGGCTTCTGGTCCATGCCGTAGGTGATGTAGTTGTCGATCCGGTTGTCGAAGTAACCGATCTTCAGCCGCGCCTTGTCGCCCTCGACGAAAAGACTGTCGCCGGTGAAATTGGCACCGATGTTGAAGCCCCACATGGTCTCGGGCTCAAGATCGATATTGCCGGCGATCGGGTCGCCGACGCCATCGAAGCTGTGACCACCGGGATAGAACATTTCCGAGGCGGTCGGCGGACGGTACGTCCGGGCATAGCTGGCATAGAGCTGCATCCAGTCGGTCGGACGGGCGGACAGCTCGATGCTCGGGTTCCATTCGCCACCCGAGCGCGTTGCCGTACCGACCACGCAGTTTCCGCCGGTGGGAGGACAACCGCCTCTGCCGGGCGCGACATACTCGGTCACGCCATTGAGGTTCCACGTGTCGTAGGTGAGACCCGCCGTGAGGTCGAACATGCCCCAGGATGCCGTCGTGCGCAGGAAGGTGTTCGTCTTCTCCAGCGTGCCGTCCGGATTGGCGCCGCGATGGTCGTTGCCGGTGTACTCGCTGCGTGCGTAGGCGAAGCCGTAGTTGAAGTTCAGGCCGACGTCACCGAACTGGAGGCGGGAGGTGTTGGAGATGTCGCCGCCCAGGCCGGCTTCCTCGCCACGCCGCCCGGTGAACACGCCGCCGATGTCGTCGAAGGCGAGATCGGTCAGGTTGTAGTAGGCGTTGAGCTTGAGGTCGACGAGATCGCTGTCGGGCGTGAAGCGGTAGTTTGCGGTGTAGGTCTGATTGTTGATCGACCAGTCATAGCCGCCGCTTTGCACGTAGAAGGCGTTCTTGTACCAGATGCCGCCGAGCTTGAGACTGTGGGCCTCGTTGGGCTGCAGCTTGACCTTGAACAGGCCGGACTTGGGCATGTTGGAAGGATCAAAGGGGACGGGCACGCCGTCGCCGTTTTCATAGTGGCCCATGTCGCTGAGTGAGAACGCTCCGATCATGCTGACTTCGCCTGTCGTGCCGAGATCGGCGCGTGCCGCGCCCGCCAGCATTCCCGACCAGCCGTAGTCATTCGTGCCAACGCGCCATGTCGTGCGTGCGCCGACGTTCCGGCCCGGCTTGAGGATGTCTTCCGGGTCGATGGTGCGGAAGTCCACCGCACCGCCGAGAGCGCCCATGCCCTCGGCGCCCGCAACAGCGCCGCGCGTTACGTTGACACCCGCAAGAAGGTTTGGATCCACATAGACGAAGTTGTCGAACGTGCCGCCGTGTCCGGACAGGTTGGTGAAGGTCTGCGGCACGCCGTCGATCGTGGAGTTCACGCGACCGTTGCCCTGGAGACCACGAATGTTCGGCGTGATGCCGGGCTGATCGCTGGTCTGGCGGGTGAAGGTGCCGGCGGTCGAGCGCAGGGCCTCGTTGATGTCGCCCGCGTTGCGTTCCTCAAGGGCTTCGCCATCAATGTAGCTGGCGGCTTCCGGACGCTCGTAGACATTCTCGGTCGCATCGGACCAGGACAGCGTGATGCGGTCGAGAGTGGTCACGCCACGCGGCGAACCGGCTTCCGGGCTTGCCTGCGCGTTGGGCTGCGCCTCCTGGGCCTGAAGGGACGTACTGCTCGCCAACACTGCGGCAAGACATGCCGCCACGGTCACGGCCTGCCGGCCGCGAAACGCGTTCTCGCTCATCATTGAGCCTCCTGGATGTCGTTGATTTTTGTGCTGGCAGCCGGGAGCGGCGAGGCCGCTGAGTGCGTGCTGGCGTGGGCGCACCGATCACGTTCGTGAGGTCGCCGGTCGGGACGCACAATATTAATATGAGTTAATGAGTCAAGTTTGTTCTAGGGATTTTTCCCAAGTCAAAGTATGCCGTTACGGCAACTTTTGCTGGTGTTTCCAGCCGCGGCCTCGTGCTCCAGCCGTGGACGGGCATTGAACCGCCAGAGGCCTCCCGCGAACGCATCGCGGGAGGCCTCTGGCATTGGCACCAGGTGCGGGCCGTTCAACAAGAGGGCAGGGTCAGTCCCCGGACGACCAGTTCCGGTCGCTCTCCGGCAGCATGAAGATCTGGCCGGGATAGATCAGGTCGGGATTGCGGATCTGGTCCTTGTTGGCCTGATAGATGGTCGTGTAGCGCACGCCCTGGCCGTATCGGCGCTGGGAAATGGTCCAGAGATTGTCGCCGGTCCGAATGATAACGCTCGGGACCTGTCGTGTTTCGCCGCTTCCCTGTGCACCGCTGCCGGCATCCGACGAGCCGGAGGCGTCGAGCGGCCGCAGGACGACCGCTTCCGGGGCCGCTTTCTCGAAAGTCACCTGCGCGCGGGCCTCGACGCTGCCATCGTTCGGGCGCACCTGGTCGGCGCGCACGTCGACCTGCCCGGGTTCAACCTTGCTTTCACCCTCCAGGAGCCAGCGTCCCTTCTCATCGGTCTTTGCCTCGCCGACGAGCTTGTTGTCGAGATAGACACGCACGTCCGAGCCGGGCTCGCCGGCTCCCGCGACGAAGACCTTGTCGTTTTCGGTCTCGACGGCATCAACCGTCACGCGCGCGTCGCCGGACGGTTCGCCATCTGCCTGGTCGCCAGCGTCGGCTGTGGCCTGCCCCACAGGAGCTCCCGTGTCTCCGGAGGTGGTTTTGCCCTCGTCCTGCGGCGTTGAGGCTGAGGCCACCGCGCCATTGTCCTCGACGTTCGTCCGGTCGGACCCGTCTGTCGTCGGATCGGAGGCCTGCTGCCGGTTGTCGGCGGCGGGGATGTTGGAAGCGGTATCGCCAGAAGATGCGCCCGTCTCGCCTGTCTCGGGAGAGCGGGACGTCGATGGGGCCGCATCTGTATCGGCAGCCGCCATCTGCGTGTCGCCGGTCCCGGCCTCCCCGGCGGGGGCATCGTCCTGACCTTCGAGCGCGTCGGGCTTCTGCAGTACACGAGAGGGCGCGCCGGGCTCGTTGAGCATGACAAGCACTTCGCCGGTGTCGGGGTCCTCAGGCACAGAGACGGCAAGCGACTGCTCGGATTCGCCAAGCGCCTTGCCGTCCTTGTCCTGGGTTTCCAGCGTCACCGCGTGGGCCCCCGCCTCGAGGGGCGTGTCGAGTACGATCGCGAACTCGCCGTTCGCATTGGCGATGCCCTTGCCGACGACCTTGCCATTGGAGAGCAGGGCGACGATGGAGCCGGCTTCCGCACGACCCGCCACGACGGCCGAGCCGTCGGGCTCCACGCGCATCAGATCGAAGCTTGGGCCGGAAGATGCCTGGGCACTGTCTTTCGTGTCGCTGGAAGACGGCTGGGTCGATTCGTCGGAGGAGGAGGCCGTATCGCTGGCGGATGTGTCCGGCTGATCGGCGGGCGCGCTGGCGTCCGGCGTGCTTTCCGGCTGTTTGTCATCCGACCGGGCGGTCTCCCGGGGGGCGCCTGCATCGCCGCTTTCCTGCGTGGGGGACGAGGCTGCCTGCCGCGCGTTCTGCCGTTCCTGCCAGATCCCGATACCGAGCGCGCCGAGGCCGACGACAATGGCAAGCACAAGCAGTTGGATGACGAGTTTGCGCGACATCAGCAGTCCTTCTCCCCGCGATCGGGCCTTGCGCCGCGCCATGCGGTCGTGTCCCGGAACCCTCCGCATGGTTATACGGGATTCCGCAAGCCGGCAAGAAACCCCGCAAGCGGAAAGCGGCGGAAAGCCTCATTTCCGGAGCTGTTTCACGCTCCGGTGTGCTTGACGCTTTTCGGCGCCGGTGCGACACAGGTTTCATGAATGACATGAGCAATGTGATCGCGCCCGCTCGCGACAGCCGCCCGACCTCCGTCTGCGTCTATTGCGGAACGGGTGTCGGAGCCACCCCGGAGTACATGGAGGCGGCACGCGAACTCGGGCGCCGCCTTGCCGAGGGAGGGGTCGAGGTCGTCTACGGCGGTGGCTCGCTTGGCCTGATGGGAGCGGTGGCGCAATCCGCTCTCGAGGCCGGCGGCCGGGTCGTGGGCATCATTCCCGGGTTTCTCGAGGAGCGCGAGGGCAAGATGCCCACGCTCACCGAGACGATCGTCACCGACGACATGCACGAGCGCAAGCGGACCATGTTCGAGCGCGCGGACGCTTTCGTGGCGCTTCCCGGCGGCATCGGAACGCTTGAGGAAGTCGTCGAAATCCTGACCTGGGGACAGCTCGGGCAGCATGTCAAACCGGTTGTCCTGGCGGATATCGGCGGTTTCTGGCGTCCGCTCGTGGAACTCTTCTCGCACATGCGCGAGGAAGGCTTCCTGCGTCCGGGGTTCGAGGTCGACTATTGCGTGGCCACGACCGTGGACCAGATCCTGAGCGCGATCGAGGGGGCCTGCGTCGATGAGGCCGCAAGGCCCGGTGTCGCGGACATCGACCAGCTTTAGGGACCTCTTCCTTTCGGCTCGTCTCTTGCCGCCATGCAAAAGGGCCGCCCGAAGGCGGCCCTTTTCGTTTTCCAGGTCACTCCGCGGCGTGCGGCAGACCGTCCGGCTTGTCGGGGCGTGGCTTGGCCTCGACCGCGTGGCGCGGGCCGAATGGCGTCACCGTCGTGGTGACGACGGTCTGGGCCGGGGCGGGCATTCCCGTGTCTCCGCCTGAATCGCCTTCCGTCCGTTTGCCGAAAAGAACCTTCGACCAGACGCTCGGCAGGGCCAGCATGGTCGGGATCACGATCAGCGTCAGCAGCGTGGCGAAGCCAAGTCCGAAGATGATCGCGGTCGAGAGCTGCACCCACCACACGGCGGTGATCGAGCCCTGCGTCACCACCCGGTTGACGAAGTCGAGGTTGAGCTGGGTCGCCATGGGGATCAGGCCGGCGATGGTCGTGGTCGTCGTCAGCATGACCGGCCGGATACGTTGGGCCGAGGTCTTGAGCGCCGCCTCGACGGGGGCGAGGCCGTCCTCCCGGAACCGGTTGAACGTGTCGATGAGCACGATGGCGTTGTTCACCACGATGCCGGCCAGCGCGACGATGCCGGTGCCTGTCATGATGATGGAGAAGGTCTGTTCTCTCAGTGCCATGCCGAGCAGCACGCCGAACACCGACATCACCACGGTCGAGAGGGTGAGGATCGCCTGGTAGAAGCTGTTGAACTGGGTCACCAGGATGATGAACATCAGAAACAGCGAGCCGAGCATTGCCTTAACCAGGAAGTCTCTCGACTCTTTCTGGTCCTCATCCGCTCCACGGAAGCGGAACGACACCGCATCCGGCCAGGTCTGCGAACCCAGCCAGGCCTCCAGTTCGCCCACCTTGTCATCCGCCGTCAGCGGGCGGGTCACACCGCCCTCCGTGGTGATCATCTGGTCCTTGATGATGTTCGCCTTCACGTCCATGGCGTAGAGCCCGTCGCGGCGGGTGATTTCGGTCACCTTCTGCTGCGGCTTGCGGTCGATGAAGTTTGACAGGGGCACCTGGCCGAGCGGCGTTTGCAGCCGCAGGCTGTCGAACCGGTCGAGGGTACGTTCCTCTTCCGGAAGGCGGACCCTGATATCGACCTCGTCCTCGGAATCGTCTGGGCGATAGTTGCCGATCAGGACACCGTTGGTGACGAGTTGCACCATGGAGCCGACCGCGCCGATGCCGGCCTGGAAGCGGCCGGCCTGTTCCCGGTCGATGGTGATCTGCCACTCGATGCCCGGCAGCGGACGGCTGTCCTCCCGGTCGCGAAGCCCGTCCATGGCGTCCACGTGGTTTCGGACCTTCTCCACCGTCTCGACCAGCGTGCTGTAGTCGGTGGAGGTGATCTGAAGGCGTACGTCCTTGCCGGTCGGCGGACCGCCCTCAATCTTGCGGGTTTCCACGCGGATGGCCGGAATGTCGGCGGTGCGCGCGCGGATCTCGGCCGCGATGTCGTCCCACTTGCGCCGGCAGCAATAGTCGGCAAGCTCCAGGTTCAGCGTGCCGATCACGTCGGGCGGCGTGTCCTGGCTGGCACCGATCATCGCGCCGCCGGAGCTCGACCCCGTCGAGACGGACATGACGACATTCTCGATGCCGGGCACCTGAAGCACCTCCGCCTCGACTTTCCCGGCAAGGTTCAATGCGTCACGGACCGACATGTTGCCACGTGCCGAGACGGTCACCACGGCGGCGTCCGGTTCGTCATTGACGAAAAACTCGACGCCTTGCGCGTTCGCCATGAAGTAGGAGAGGATGCCGCCCGAGATCACCACCATGCCGACCAGCGTCACGATGTTGCCAATCGGCGTGCCGGCGCAGAACGCCAGCATCCGGACGTACAGGCCAGTGACGCCCCGGACCTTGTTGACGTCGAAGGTCTCGCCGGCGGAGATCTTTCGTGCCTCCGCGCTGTCTTCCTCGGCGACACGCGCGGCCCTGTCACGCAGGAGCGCGACCAGCGGGAAGACAAGGCGGAAGACCGCATAGCCGATGACGATACCGGCGATGACGGCAAGCGGATAGGCGAGGTTCATGCCGCCGGGCGAGGGAAGCGCACCGGCCAGCGGGCTGAATGCGATGGCGACGGCAACGCCCGACCCGGCGAGCAGGCCAAGGATGACCTCCGCCTTGCGTCCGACGAAGCTGAACAGGCTCGACAGCGCCGCACCCGTCACCGGCACGAAGACGAGCGCCGTCAGCAGCGACGCCGACAGCACGATCACCACCATGATCGGCAGATAGCTCATGAACTCGCCCGCCACGCCCGGCCACAGCAGCATGGGCAGGAAGGCGGCCAGCGTCGTCGCCGTGGAGGACACGATCGGCCAGAACATGAGCTTGGACGCACGAATGTAGGCCTCTTGCGACGGCATCCCTTCCGCGATCTTCCGGTCGGCATATTCGACCATGACGATGGCGCCGTCGACAAGCATGCCGACCGTCAGCACGAGGCCGAACATGACCATCGTGTTCACGGTCATGCCGAGCGCGGAGAGGATCAGGAAGCCGATCATGAACGACGTCGGGATGGAGATGCCGACGAGCAGGGCGGATTTCGGGCCCAGTGCCCAGATCACCAGGATCATCACCAGGAAGATGGCGGTGAGGATCGAGGATTGCAGCGACCCCAGGATCTCGAAGATGTTCTCCGACTTGTCGAGCAGGAAGTCGACGCGGATCGCCTCCGGCCAGTCCTTCGTCGCCTGTTCCACGACCTCGCGAACGGCCGCGTTGTTCTCGATGATGTTGGTGCCCTTGCGCTTGACCACATTGATCGAGATCGCCGGATGACCGTTGACGCGGGTGAAGCTCGACGGATCCTTGAAGGTCCGGTGCACCTCGGCAATGTCGGCAAGCGTCACGACGCCTTCACCGTTCTGCTTGATGGGCAGGGAATAGACGTCTTCCGCTGTCTCGACGAGGCCGGGCACCTTGACGTTGAAGCGACCGTGACCGGTGTCGAGGGATCCTGCCGCAACGAGCCGGTTGTTCTGTGAGAGCGAGGTCAGAAGCTCCTGCTGGGTGACCTGGTAGGATTCCAGCTTCATGGAGTCGATGACGACCTCGAGCAGCTCTTCCCGGTGGCCGGAAAGCTCCGCTTCGAGCACGGTCGAGACCGCCTCGATCTGGTCCTTCAGCCGCCTTGCATGCTGGTAGAGCGTGCGCTCGGGCACTTCGCCCGACAGCGTGACGTAGATCGTCGGCTGCAGCGCGAAATTCGTTTCGGTGATGGTCGGTTCGTCGGCTTCGGCCGGCAGTTTGGCCTTCGCCTGGTCGACCTTGTCGCGCACGTCCGCAAGCGCGCGGTCCTTGTCGAAGTTGATGTCGAACTCCAGCACCACGCCGAGGTGCCCCTCGGCGGAGATGGAGGTGATTTCCTTCAGGCCGTCGAGGCCGCGCAGGGCCGTTTCCATCGGGCGCGCGAGAAGACGCTCGGCGTCTTCCGGCGAGATGCCCTGCTGGGTGACGGACACGTAGAAGACCGGGATGTCGATGTCCGGATCGGCTTCCTTGGGCACGGCGATATAGGCGAGTACGCCCGCGATCGTCATGACCAGCATGAGGGTGAGGACCGTGCGCGGCCTGCGCAGGACGGCTTCGAGTGCGTCGATCATCCCTCGGCCTCCGCCTGTTCCACAACGGCCTCGACCGTCTGGCCTTCAACAACGTAGTCCTGTCCGGCGACAATCACGCGAACCTTGTCGGGAAGGCCGGCAAGCCAAACGCCGGTGTCGTCGCCTCCCAGAAGCGCGACCGGCATGAACCGCACCTTGCCGTCCTCGTCCACGGTTCGCACACCGATCTCGCCCTTGTCGTTGAGCGTCAGGATGCCGGAGCTGACATGGTGGGCCGGCTGGGCGGTGAGCGGGACGCGCGCGGTCGCGGTCAGCCCCTCGCGCAGGGAGCGGTCCGGATTGGGGATCTCGATCTCGATGCGGAAGGTCCTTGTCGCGGAATCGGCGGCCGGAGCGACGTAGCGCAGGGTGCCTTGCACCGTGTCGCCGCTGACGAGCGTGATGGTCGCTTCATCCCCGATGGAGAGCTTCGCCACCTCGCGTTCCGAGACCTGGCCGATCATGAGCATCGGCTGCACATCGATCACCGTGGCGCAGGTCTGGCCCGGTGACAGCATGGTGCCCACCTCGACCAGCGGGCTTATGACGACACCGCCGATCGGCGCCTTGATGCTGGTGCGGGAAAGCTCGAACTCGGCTTCCTCCAGCCGTGCCTGTGCCGCATCCATGGAGGCCTTGAGCGCGGCGACCCGGGTCTGGGCCGTGAAGCCCTTGCCCTGAAGCTGGGTCGCTGCGGAATGGTCGAGTTCTGCCTGGGCGAGCAGGGCGCGCGCCTCCAGCACCTTCGCCTCACGTGCACCGGATTCTATGCGGCAGAGAAGGTCGCCCTTCTCGACCCGCTGCCCCTCCTGCACCGGGCGCTCCGTCACGCGGCCGTTGGTTTCGGCGCGCACGTCCACGGTGGCCTCCGCCTCGGTCCGCCCGCGGATGGCGAGAACGGAAACGCGCGGTTCCGCCACGAGATCGCGAACCGCGACACGAAAGGGCTTTTCCGCCGCTTCAGCCGCGCGTTTCGCCGGGGGAGGAGTCGCGTCCGCCGCATCGGCGCGGCCGCCCTCGACATAGGTTCCGGACCACATCCATGCGGCGACGCCGACGCTGATGCCGACAGCGAGCAGATGGGAAAAACGGATATTCATTCGGTCTGTCTCCGGGTCCCTTATTCCGCGGCTTCACGCGCGGATTCGGCCGAGCGGGCGATGTTCTCGATCCGCGACCTGTTGTCCTCAAGGAAGCGGATGTCCTGAGTCATGCAGTGGCGGCCGTAGTCGAGAATGAACTGGGCGGCAGGCTGGCATTCGCTTTCTTGCGATATGCCATCCAGTGTTTCGATTTCGCTGCGAACCTGGGAGATACGGTGGTCGATCGCTGCGGAGATCACATCCGGCCCGACGAGTTCGGCGCACATGGCGACGAGAAGGAAAGGCGAGCGATAGGTGTCCGGCGCGGGCGGCGCCGCCAGAAGCTTCACGAACTCCGCGCGACCGCTCTCCGTCAGAGAGTAGATCTTGCGTGCCGGCTTGCCAGGCAGAGCTTCCTCGCGCACCGTGACAAGGCCCTCCGCCTCGAGGCGGGCAAGCGTCGGATAGATCGAACCGAAGCTGGCCTCGATGAAGTAGCGGAACTTTCCTTCCGTCGAAAGCTTGCGGATCTCATAGCCCGTGGCATCCCCGAAGTTGAGGATCGCAAGGCACAATGTCCTGACGCTCAAGTCCACCTCCTATAGCACCCGGCCGGCGCGCTTCCGTATCGTCAATCGAGGTCTTGTATCACATCGATATATATCGTGCCAATATAGATGCTGCGTTGCAAAAATGGGGTGACACGTCCGAATTTCAAGATCGGTTGGATGCGACTTTCACGTCGCGGACATATTGCCGGAGCCGGGTGCTGCGCCATTTCACCGCGTGGACTTGGGCGTGCGATGCACACTAGTATGTATTCGCAAACGTGAAACTGGAGGCGTCATGAGCGACAGGGGCACCGTCACGCAGGCTGTATCCGCCACCTCGGGGCCGGAAGCGCCGGAGGCAAAGCAGGCTCGCGGCCTGTTGCACTCTCCCTTCTTCCGATTGCTGGCGATCAATTGGCTCATCGGCGCGTTCGCCGCGGTTCTGGTTCTGTCCGGGTTGCTGTGGCTCGACACGGGCGGGCTTCGCAGCCTGATCCTGAATTCGCCCGAACCCTGGCTTCCGATTCTCGTTCTTCTCTTCGGGTTGATGGTGACCCTGTGCTCCGCCGCCATGGGCGCGGCGGTGATGGCGCTGCCTTCCGATGAAGACAACGGACGGGGCAAGGGGCTGCGCCTTCGCTCGAACACCGACGAGGTGTCGGGTCTGGGGCTCGTGCCGGTGCCCGTTCCTGCGCGAGCGCGGTCCGCCGGAACTGGTGATCGCTAAGGTATAGAAGGTGTTTTGGGCAAGGGGCGTGCATCCGCCCCTTGCATCGGCGCTGCGATTTGGCTTTCCTCGCTGCAACGGCGCGCCACCGCTTCGCACGGTGCGGCCGCCACGCACTCAGCCGGGAACAGCGCCATGAGCGAGACTTATCCGAGAGACCTGATCGGCTACGGGCGCCTTGCGCCGGATCCGAAGTGGCCGAACGAGGCCAATGTCGCCGTTCAGTTCGTCATCAACTACGAGGAAGGCGGCGAGAACTGCATCCTCCATGGCGACAGTCATTCCGAGGCGTTCCTCTCGGAGGTCGTCGGCGCCCAGCCCTGGCCGCACCAGCGGCACATGAGCATGGAATCGATCTACGAATATGGCGCGCGTGCCGGTTTCTGGCGCCTGTGGCGCCTGTTCACCGCGCGCGGGATTCCGGTCACGGTCTATGGCGTCGCCATGGCATTGCAGCGCAATCCGGAAGCGGTCGCGGCCATGAACGAGGCCGGATGGGAGATCGCCTCCCACGGCCTGCGCTGGATCGACTACAAGGATTTCTCGAAGGATGCCGAGCGCCACCACCTGCAGGAGGCGATCCGCATTCACGAGGAGGTGACGGGGGCAAGGCCGCTCGGCTGGTACACGGGGCGTGATTCCGTGAACACCCGCTCTCTGGTGATGGAGGACGGCGGGTTCCTCTATGATTCCGACAGCTATGCGGACGATCTGCCCTATTGGGTCGAGGGGCCTTCCGGGCCGCATCTGGTGATCCCCTACACTCTGGATGCCAACGACATGCGCTTCGCCACGGCGCAGGGGTTCAACTCCGGAGATCAGTTCTTCACCTACCTCAAGGACACCTTCGACATGCTCTATGCGGAGGGCGAGGCTGGGTCTCCGAAGATGATGTCGGTCGGCCTTCACTGCCGCCTGGCCGGACGTCCCGGTCGTGCGGCGGCCTTGGCGCGCTTCCTCGACTATGTCGCCTCGCACGACAAGGCCTGGCTTACCCGCCGCATCGATATCGCCTGGCACTGGCATGCCCACCACGCCGCCGGCTGAGGTGGAGCCTGCGGTCGTGGACGACGGCGATGCGCGTGTTCTCGTCGCCGGGCTCGTGGACAGGCTTCACGCCCATACGCCGCTCAGGGTCTGGTCCCTGATCGTTACCATCTTCGGCGATACGGTCGCTCCGCGTGGCGGCGAGATCTGGGCCGGGACACTCCAGGAACTGCTGGGTGCCATGCGCATCGACGCGGCTGCCGTACGCGCTGCCCTGTCACGCCTGGCGCGCGACGGCTGGCTCGATCGCATCAAGGTCGGACGGCTCAGCTACTATGCGCTTTCCGCCGACGGGCGCGCCGCCTTCGGTCCCGCACTTGCTCGCGTCTACCGGCGCAACCGGCCTGGCGTTTCTCCCCGTCTGCACCTGTTCGTGCTGCCGGAGGGGGAGGGACGCAACGGAGTGCGCGATCAGGCTCTGAAATCCGGCTACGGCTCACTCGGCGCTTCGGTTCTGGTCGGCACCTCGGAAAGCGTGCCACTGTTCCGGAGCGAGGGCGGTTTGCTGCGTCTCGACGCGGAGCTTGCGCAGGGGCGGCCGGAGGAACTCGTCGCGCGCGCGTTCGATCTGGAGCCACTGGCCGCGCGTTACCGGGCCTTCGTCTCCGACTTCACGCCGCTGGCCGAGGCCCTTGAGGGCGGCGTCTCGCTCGCCGACCACGAGGCGATGGTGGCGCGCACATTGCTGATCCACGCCTACCGCCGCCTCATCCTGCGCGATCCGGTGCTCCCGGACGAATGGCTTCCCGATGACTGGCCGGGAGAGGCCGCACGTGCGCTGACGGCGCGCCTCTACGCTCTGCTTGCACCGCCTTGCGCCGGCTGGATTGCCCGTTCCGCCCGCTGCAGGGACGGAGAATTGCCGCCTCCCGATCCGGAAGACGGGTTTCGCTTCTCGAATTAGGTACTGAAAACAGATGTTTGGCCGAGAGGTTGTATCCTGCTCTTTTATGTGACGAAAAAATCTTGAAACATATAATATCTGTCACGTATATTGAGTGCGTCCGGCGTTTGCGGAGGAGGCGAACGTGCGGGGAAGGCAGGGCGACGCGGCGTCGCGCCTGCGTGAGGCGAGGGCGTCAATCCTGTCCCGCATGTCCCCGTCATCCCCCTCCATGACGATTGCGGATGGCAAGGTCGGAACGAGGAGGCCCAGCGACATGTACACCCAGGCTCTCAACGCAAGTGACACGGCGACGCCCCAGGTCGAGGACGCCGAGCGTCTGGCCGCATTCCAGGCCCGCATCGACGCCGAGGAGAAGATCGAGCCCAACGACTGGATGCCCGAGTCGTACCGCAAGACGCTTGTGCGCCAGATCTCCCAGCATGCCCATTCCGAGATCGTCGGCATGCTGCCGGAAGGCAACTGGATCACCCGCGCGCCGACGCTGAAGCGCAAGGCGGCGCTGCTGGCCAAGGTTCAGGACGAGGGCGGTCACGGCCTCTATCTCTACTCCGCCGCCGAGACGCTGGGCGTTTCGCGCGAGGAACTGACCGACCAGCTTCTGTCGGGCAAGGCCAAGTACTCGTCGATCTTCAATTATCCGACCCTGACGTGGGCCGACATCGGAGCAATCGGCTGGCTGGTCGACGGGGCGGCGATCATGAACCAGATCCCGCTTTGCCGCTGTTCCTTCGGTCCCTATTCCCGCGCGATGATCCGCGTCTGCAAGGAAGAGAGCTTCCATCAGCGCCAGGGCTACGAACTGCTGCTGGAGATGTGCCGCTCCTCACAGGAGCAGAAGGAGATGGTGCAGGACGCGCTGAACCGCTGGTGGTGGCCGTCGCTGATGATGTTCGGCCCCTCCGACACGGATTCGAAGCACTCCGCGCAGTCCATGGCGTGGAAAATCAAGCGGTTCACCAACGACGAGCTGCGCCAGAAGTTCGTCGACGCGACCGTTCCCCAGGCACACTACCTGGGCCTGACCCTTCCCGACGACGATCTCCGCTTCAACGAAAAGACCGGTCACTGGGAGTTCGGCGAGATCGACTGGGACGAGTTCACCCGCGTCATTGCCGGCAATGGCCCCTGCAACCGCGAGCGCCTCGAGGCGCGGCGCAAGGCGCATGACGATGGCGCCTGGGTGCGTGAGGCGGCACTTGCCCATGCAGAGAAGCGCCGGATGCGCCGCGAAGCCGCGCGCGAGGCCGCCGAATAACACCCGTGCGTCGCGTCCGGGCACGGCGCGGTTCGCACATGTGGACCAAGAACGAGATGAAGAGCCCCGCTGGCCATGGACAGGGCCTTGCGCAGGGCTTGAGGGAGAAACGCAAGATGACCGAGAAAACCACGCCGCTTTGGGAAGTCTTCATCCGCTCGCGCACGGGCATGGCGCACCGCCATTGCGGATCGGTCCACGCGGCCGATGCCGAGATGGCCCTGCAGGCGGCCCGTGATGTGTACACGCGGCGCGGCGAGGGCCTTTCGATCTGGGTTGTTCCCTCGTCGGAAATCATCGCCTCCGATCCGGCGCAGAAGGATGAATTCTTCGAGCCGACCGCTTCGAAGATCTACCGTCACCCGACCTTCTACGAGATCCCCGAAGAAGTCGGAAACATGTGAGCCGGGGAGGAGACAGCAACATGACCAGCGATCTCTTCACCTACACGCTGAGGCTTGCCGATGATGCGGCGATCCTCGGTCAGCGCCTCGGCGAATGGTGCGGCCACGCTCCCACGCTCGAGGAGGACATCGGTCTCGCCAACGTCGGTCTCGACCATATCGGCCAGGCCCGCGCGCTCTACACCCATGCCGGCGCCGTCGAGGGCGCGGGGCGGGACGAGGACCAGCTCTGCTTCCTGCGCAAGGAGCGTGAGTTCGGCAACTGTCTGCTGGTGGAGCAGCCGAACACGGACTTCGCCCATACCATTGCCCGGCAACTGTTCTTCTCCGCCTTCATGCTGCCCTTCTGGCGCAAGCTGACCGGGTCGAGGGACGAGACGCTTGCCGCCATCGCGGCCAAGGCCGAGAAGGAAGCGGCCTATCACCTGCGTCATTCGGGGGAGTGGACCATTCGTCTGGGCGACGGGACGGACGAGAGCCGGATGCGGATGCAGGCGGCGGTCGATACGCTGTGGTCCTACACGGGCGAACTGTTCGAGGCGGACGAGGTGGTGTCACGCCTTGTCGCCGACGGTATCGCGGTCGATCCCGAGAGCCTTCGTGGAGAGTGGCACGCCAGCGTGCGTGACTTGCTCGACGAGGCGCTGCTGCGGATGCCGCCGGAGGGCTGGATGCAGACGGGCGGACGCTCGGGCAGGCATTCAGAGAGCTTCGGGCACCTGCTTACCGAGATGCAGTACATGCAGCGCACCTACCCGGGAATGAGGTGGTGAGCCATGGCCTCCGCCACACCTCCTTTCGAGCAGAGCACCGACCTGCTCAGCCTTGACGACGCGGCCCGGCGCAAACGCGCCTGGGATGCGGCGGCCGAGGTGCCCGATCCGGAAGTCCCGGTGCTCACCATCGCGGATCTCGGTGTCCTGCGTGACGTGCGTGTCACGGGTGACACGGCGGTCGAGGTGGACATCACGCCGACCTACACGGGGTGCCCCGCCATGGCCGTCTTCACCTTCGACATCGAGGCCGCGCTGAGAAACGCCGGATTTCGCACGGTGACGATCAACACGGTGCTGTCTCCGGCCTGGACGACCGACTGGCTGAGCGACGAGGCCCGCGAGAAGCTTCGTGCCTACGGCATCGCGCCGCCAGCAGGAAAGGCATCACGCCGGGCGCTCTTCGGTGACGATGAGGTTGCGTGTCCGCGCTGCGGGTCGTTCGACACCGAGAAGGTTTCCGAGTTCGGCTCGACCGCCTGCAAGGCGCTGTGGCGCTGCCGGTCCTGCGCCGAGCCGTTCGACTACTTCAAGTGCCACTGACGGCACCCCGAAAGCACATTCCGGCGTGGCTCGTGCGCCC
>MDTG01310326.1_pt1 | contig 143685 bp, 124 predicted proteins | sample 811421 | NCBI WGS metagenome assembly MDTG01 (sample SAMN05326645, study PRJNA326480) | marine metagenome | isolation source: seawater | place: Pacific Ocean: South East | collected 2011
AAGAGTAAAACGCTTCTATGACGAACCCGAAGGGCAGCGTTTGTGCGTCATTTATGCTGCGTTATCGCCCACTTATGTAGAGCAACTACACTACGTGGACTCTGCCTTGCCTAAATGACGCACAACTCGCTGCAAAAACATACAGCAAAGGTCAACAGCCCCTAAATACAACGCATGGAGAATATGATGGCTAAAGTAACCGGTATTGGTGGCGTATTTTTTAAAAGTAAGCACAACGATCGAAAGTTGGCCAAGTGGTATAGCGAGCACCTGGGATTTAAATTAGAGGACTTTGGTGGTGCTATTCTCAACTGGGCTGAAGATACGGCGAACGACAACGGGTTAACGGTATGGCATGTTGCTGCGAAGGAGTCAGAGTGGTTTTCGCCCAGTCAGTCGCCGTTTATGATCAATTATCGGGTCGACGATTTAGACGAGCTGCTGGCGCAGTTGCAGAGTAAAGGCATAGAAATTGAAGCCGGCCCAGAGTCACATGAAAACGGCAAATTCGCCTGGATCATGGACCCGGAAGGCAACAAAATTGAGTTGTGGCAACCTCAGGCCTGGCAGGACAAACCCAACGAGTAACCGCAACTTTGCGGCGCGGTTAGTGGCTGTGATTTAAAGACTGCTCAAAGTCGTTGTCCAGTTGCTTGGCAAAATTCTTTGCATGCATCGCCACTAACTCCAGTTGAAAGTCCTCTTCAGTTTGCGGCGTATACATGGGCACTGCCGCTGCTTCGCCATGTTCATTTACGGCCATAAACGAAATAAAACACCGGTTAGTGATCCACTGTTCGTTGACCTTTGGCTCAATGGCTTTTACAACAACGTAGATATGCATACTCGATCTGCCGGTATGCACAACACTGGCGTCGAGCCGCACCATCTGTCCGACTTTGATTGGGCGAATAAAGCGAATGCCATTCGCTGAAATGGTAATGCAGTATTTGCCACTCCATTGAGCTGCACAGGCATAAGCGGCCTGATCAATCCATTTCATCACCATACCTCCGTGCACATTGCCGCCAAAGTTAATATCTGTTGGCTCGGCGAGAAATTGAAATGTTAGATGTGAACTAAGCATAGGAGGCACCTTTTTACTGCATGTTGATTAAAGTATAGTCAATATCGTTAACATTGCCTGTGCAGTGGAACGTCCTGTGATTCTGCAGTTACTGGTTTAAAACAAAGGTGACGCGGTATTTTGGGGTGAGTGTTCACGTAAGATAAGATGAGAACAAGGTTTTCTTCGTTGGCCGGCTCCTGAATTTTTACTGTTATTTGTCTACACTAAAGCTAATTCAAGACTAACGAAGCGATAACGAGAAAATCAAAAGGATCTGACGTCAATGAAATACATGTATGTACTGTTTCTGGGAGCCTGTTTGGCGGTAATGGCGTTGAACGCGCCAGCGAAGTTAAATCAAAACGAACTCAATGTGAGTGGCCTTAAAAATTTCCAAATCAATAGCGAAACAATGGTCAGTGCGGGTTTGCCCGACAATACGCACCTGGAAGTGTTGGCGAAAAGCGGCGTAAATCGTGTTGTCGATTTAATTCCAGGAGATCGCCAGGCGGAGCGGCAAATCGCAGAGTCGCTGGGCATGCAGTACCACAACATTTCCGTTGATTGGCACAATCCGACGCTTGCGGACTTTGAGCGCTACACAGACATAATGAATGAAGCCAAAGACAATGGTGAAGTGGTTCTCACACATTGCAAATTGAACTGGCGAGGCTCAGCGTTTACTTATTTGTACCGCGTTACTCAACTCAATGAAGACGAAGCAACTGCACGCGCCGACATGGAAGCGATTTGGACACCCAATGAGACCTGGCGCGATTTTATAGAGAAGGTTAAAACGGCCAACTAAGCCGATTTGTTAACTTGTATGTGAGTATCTGTCTAAAATTATTAAGCAATTTAAGAAATCTTAAAATTTTAGATACAGATCAAAATTTATTTATTTTTTGCTGCTAAACTTTGAGGTGACCCTACAAATAGTGCTTCCGAATGTTGTACGAGAAACACGTAACGCCGCGGAGACATGTTATGTCCTTAAGTGCTTTTCCTACATCAAAAAAAATCGCAACACAGGCAGATTCAGCCCTCAATGTAGACAGAGGGCATCTTTGGTTACATTGCTTCAGAACCTGCAAAGAATGCAAGGAGCTTTCCTCAGACCTCACCCAATATGTGTTCAGAGACGGTAGTTCACTTGTACTGGATTCCAGTCATGATTTTCCAGTACCCGTTGATAGAACCACGCTGATCAGACAACTCCAGAATAGACGAAGTTACTAGGTTAAATTCGTATCATTCGAAAGCCCTGTAGTTCAATTGAACGCAGGGCTTTTTCATATAAAACAAAGAAGTAGAGTTATCTTTTTTTGTTTCTGTTTTGTCCAAACTGTTAAGTTGTTCAGTTCGTGCGGTTTTTCCCTCGGTTTATCCTCTTTTTTTTGCAAAAAGCCTGTAAGAGTCCATACTTAGCCTAGTTGTTAAGTAACAGGAGTAAGAAGGTGGCACTCTCCATAAAACAAAAATTATTGTTACTGTCGTTGGTACCCGTTGTGGTGCTGGGGGTTGTGTTAACAGCCTTCACTGTTTTTCAGGTAAATCAATTGGCTGAAAATCGCCTGGATAGCAGCAGAACGCTGCTTGTTGATGATCGTGAACACGAAGCTAAATCATTGGTAGAAATTGCGGTTAGTTTAGTGAAGCCTATCTATGAAAATGGCGGCTCCAGAGACGAAGCCGTTGCCTTGCTAAGCCGTTTTTCTTACGGTGAGTCCGGCTACTTTTTTGGCTACGACAATAACGGTATACGCGTATTCAACGGGAGCAATCCGGCGGGTATTGGCAACAGTTATTGGGATCTGAAAGACAGCAACGGTACTTATCTCATTCGCGAGTTGGTTAAGGCCGGTAAGCTGAATAAATTCGCCGAAGGCGGTAATTATGTGACTTATTACTTCCCGAAACCTGGCGATACTAAGCCTTATCCCAAGCTGTCGTATTCTGCGTATTTTCCCAATTGGGACCTGATGATTGGTACCGGTTTCTACATTGACGAAGTTGAGCGGCATCTTGCGGGCATAGAAGAAGACGTATACTCCACACGAAATGGGCTGGTTACGCTGCTGGTAGTGACTTGCGTGGTGTTAGTGGCGGTGGTCTTTTTTGTTGGGCTACTGGTTAGACGCAGCATTAGCAAGCCATTGGATCAGATCACCAGCTCAATCAAGCTATTGTCTGAAGGTAATGGTGATCTTACCCGTAAGGTCAAAGTCGATGATCAGTTCGAGATTGGCTTACTGGCTAAATATGTCAATCAGTTGCTCGGCAATTTGCATAGCATGATGTGCATGATCCGCGATGTGACCCAGGATATTAAGGCGGAGACGGGTAAGCTGGATGAACGAGCGGCGCGATTAGACCGAATTGCAGCGGAACAACAAGGTAATACCGACCAGATTGCGGCCGCGATTACTGAGCTGTCAGCTTCTTCGATGAACGTGACCCAAAATGCAGATGCTGCTGCCGATGCGGCACAGGAAGCCGAGCAGCAAGGCAATATTGCCGACAAGACGGTATGGGAAAGCGTCAGCAGTATGAATGAACTGGTAGATGAAATTAGTCGGGCCAGTGAGGTGGTGAAACGCGTTGGTGGCGACGTCGATGCTATTGTTAACCTACTGCAGGTTATCGAGAATATCGCTGAGCAGACCAACTTACTGGCATTGAACGCGGCAATCGAGGCTGCTCGGGCAGGGGAACAGGGGCGCGGATTTGCTGTTGTTGCTGACGAAGTACGTAGCCTGGCAAGTAAAACACAGTCCAGTACTGAACAAATTCAGGACATGATACAGCGGCTACAAAGTGGCTCACAATCTGCGCTTACCACCATGGAAGCCAGTATTTCCAAGAGTCAGGAAACCCAACACCGGGTTGAAGCTACCAGGGAAGCGTTACTGGCCATCGCCAAAGCCACACAGACCATTAATCAGATGAACGCAGAAATTGCTTCTGCTGCGCAGGAACAAAGTCAGGTATCTGGCGATATCAGCGTCCGCGTAAACGAAGTCAATGAGCAAACGAGTCAGCTTGCGCATTCATCGGCAGAAAACAAAGACGCCTGCGACGTTATGAACGACAAAACGCGCCATTTGGAATCTCTGGTTGGTCAGTTCCGTTTGTAACGCACTCACTCGTTAGTTAATAGTTACCCACAGCGCCTTTTGTTTGAAAGGCGCTTTTATTTTGCGCGTTTAAAAATGCTGTGGGCGCAATAAAAAACATGATGGTTTAGTGCTGTCTTACCGCCATTTTATGGCATCATGTTGTGAAATAATAATCACAACAGACGACATACCATGAAAAAGTTTTTAAGTTCTGTCGCAATGGCGGTAGCTGTTGCAGCTTGCTCTCCTCAGAGCGTTACACCTGAATCTTCTACTTCTTCTTCCGATGCAGCTGCGCCTGCGATGGCAGAAATCAAATCTGGCGTAGACTATCATTCGCTGTCAAATCCTGGAGAGATGAAAGTCACTCACCTGGATTTGGATTTAACCGCAGACTTCGACGCAAAACGGTTAAAAGGCAGCGTGACTCTCACATTTGACAAGCTTGCCGCGGATGCCAGCGAGCTAGTGTTAGATACCCGGGATCTGGATATTCAGTCGGTTTCTGCCAACGGCGAAAGCCTCGCTTTTACGCTGGACGAGGCGGATCCTGAACTGGGTGCTGCTCTGCGTATTCAGGTGCCGGAAGGTATTAATCAGGTCACGGTTTCTTACCAGACCTCTCCACAAGCGTCGGGCGTGCAATGGTTAACGCCTGCGCAAACGGCCGGAAAGCAACATCCTTTCCTGTTTACTCAGGCGCAAGCCGTGCATGCACGAAGCTTTATACCGCTGCAGGATTCTCCTCAGGTGCGCGTAACCTATACGGCTAAAATAAAAACGCCTGAAGAGCTGCTGGCAGTGATGAGCGCTTCGAACGACCCGGACACGCCGAGAGACGGCGAGTATGACTTTACTATGCCACAGCCAATTCCGTCTTATCTGATTGCTCTGGCGATTGGTGATTTACAGTTCAAAGCGATGGGAGAAAGAACCGGCGTTTACGCCGAGCCAGCGTTACTGGATGCCGCCGCCGAGGAGTTTGAAGATACCGAAAGTATGCTCGAAGTCACGGAGCAGACCTACGGTGCGTACAGCTGGGATCGCTATGATTTATTAATTCTACCGCCGTCGTTTCCGTTTGGAGGCATGGAAAATCCTCGCCTGTCTTTCATAACGCCTACCGTGATAGCCGGCGACAAGAGCCTGGTGTCGCTTATTGCCCATGAACTGGCGCACAGCTGGTCGGGTAATACGGTCACCAATGCCACCTGGCGCGATCTGTGGCTGAACGAAGGGTTCACCACGTATCTCACTTATCGCATCATGGAAATGGTGTACGGCCACGACCGTTATCGCAAAGAAGCGGTACTGGGCTATCAGGATCTGACAGACGATGTGGCAGCACTACCAGAAAACGATGAGATTCTGGCGATTGATTTACGCGGTCGGAACCCGGACGACGTATTTTCGAATATCCCCTACGAAAAGGGCGCACTGTTTCTGAGAGAGTTAGAGCAGAAAGTCGGCAGAGCAGAGTTCGATAAATTCCTGGTGGACTATTTTCAGCATTTTGCGTTTAAGAGTATTACCACTGACGAGTTTGTTGCTTACCTCGATAAAACACTGTTAGCCGATCACGCAGACAAGCTCGACAAAGCCCGCATTCAGGAATGGATTTTTACCCCGGGCATTCCTGCCGGTGCGCCAGTACCTACATCGGACGCGTTTGAACTTATCGATCAGGCAAGAAGTCACTTTTTAGCGGGAGAGGTACCAGCCAGCAGTATTAATACGCAAAGCTGGACAGTGCACGAGTGGCTGTACTTCCTGAACAATATGCCGGAAGCATTAACTGATGCACAGTTGGCTGCGCTGGATGAAGCCTTTAATTTAACTCAGTCTTCCAACAATGAAATTGCGCATAGCTGGTTGATGATCGCGGTGAACAATAACTATGAGCCAGCCTACGAGCGCTTGTATAGCTATCTGGTATCGATTGGCCGTAACAAACTGGTGAAACCACTGTATCAGGCATTATCGAAAACCGAAGAAGGCAAAGCATTTGCTAAAAAGGCCTTTGAGGAAGCCAAGCCTGGCTATCACCCGCTTACGGTAAAAGCAAACGAAGGTTTCGTGGAATAGCCATTCGAGCTTCAATCTTAAAGGCTCAAGCAACTTATAACGACCGGCACTTGCTGGTCGTTTTACATCTGAACCAACGAGGCTGATGGCTGGTATATTCGTTGTGCGCTAACGTTATCCGGTGTTATGGTCTCTGTTTACAGGAATTTAACAGGGGAATTTTATGCGTTCGTGGTTAACATCTGTGTCTTGCTGTCTGCGTCTGGCAGTGATTTCGTTACTGTTACTGGCATTTCAAACCAATGCTGAGGTGTCTGTTAAACCGGTGCAGCTTTACAAAGACGGCATACCCGGCGCCATAGTGTCAGATAACCCCGGAGTGATTCATCGGGAAAGCCCGGGTGATAAATTTGTTGCCGCTGTGTCTAAACCGTCTCTGACGGCATATTTACCCGAGCAACAACATGCGTTGTCGCCCGCCGTTATTATTTGCCCGGGTGGCGGCTATTTTGGTTTATCTACAATCAAAGAAGGCGAGGATGTTGCCCGCCGGTTTGCGTCCAATGGCATCGCAGCCTTTGTGTTGCACTACCGTATGCCCAAACCTTCCACTATGGAAGTCACCTATGAAGGCCCCCTTCAGGATGTGCAACAAGCCCTTTTTACCGTGCGAGAACAAGCTAAATCGTTCTCTGTAGATCCTGACAACATTGGTGTAATGGGTTTTTCAGCGGGTGGGCATTTAGCCGCCAGTGCGGCAACCCAGTTTGCGAAACCGGTATTGAAACAGCACATAAACTCAGTAAAGCCGGCATTTCAGATATTGATTTATCCGGTGATCAGTATGACTGCGGAGTTAACCCATGAAGGCTCGCGAAACCTGCTTATTGGTGAGCCCGCGGACACGCCGGAATACACCGGCCTTATCACTCGGTTTTCCAATGAACTGAACGTGACGGCTGACTCGCCACCGGCGTATCTCGTTCACGCCACAGACGATACTGTTGTGATAGTGGAAAACGCGCTGCACTACTTTGATGCCTTGCGGACAAAAGACGTCAGCGTACAAATGTTAATTGTGCCGGATGGCGGTCACGGATTTGGTATGCGCCACCGCGTAGACTGGTTCGCCAACGTCATTGACTGGGTAAAGTACCTTTCTAATAAGTAAGTCATTGTAAAGGTTGTTTAAAGGAGTGAAACACTCAATAGATGCGCACTCTATAGCGTATTCTCGTTGTGATATTGAGTGTTTCTACTGTGATAATTTCCCACAAATACCGTTTTATTTTCATAAAAACACGCAAGACTGCCGGCACGAGCATAGAAGTGCTTTTATCGTCTTTGTGTGACGACAGGGATGTATGTACACCCATTTACCCGCCAGAGCTTGGGCATGTGGCCCGCAACTACAAAGGGCGCTGGCCACTATCAGCCGAGCTATCCCGGCAACGAACCGGGTATAACGTGAAATCGGCGACAGATTGGATAAAAGGACGACGCTTTCGAAATCATTCCGGTGCTCAGGATGTAAAGCACCGCGTGGGCGCTGACATTTGGCGGTCTTACACCACATTTTGCGTCGATCGCAATCCCTGGGACAAAACGCTGTCACATTTTCATATGTGTTTGCGGGGGTCTAATCCACCGGGTAGCTTCACGGATTATCTGGCCAATACGGCGCTTTGTTTGAATTACCCGCTGTATTCTGACGAACAAGGGCAGGTTATGGTTGACCGCGTGCTGCGGTATGAGAACCTGAATGCAGAGCTGTTTGAGTTGCTTAGCGAATTGGGAGTGCCATGCGCGGGAGCGCGTTTAGTTAACGCCAAAGGCAATTATCGCAAGGACCGTCGGCACTATCGGGAAATCTACAGCCAGCAGCAGCGCCAGCATATTGAACGGGCCTTTGCCCCTGAAATTGCACTGTTGGGTTACCAATTTTAGACGAATTACCTGTATTTCGGTTCAGTTTACACAGCACAACAGTTCGTTACACTTTATTCTGTCACGCTAAATGGGAGTAAGTGGTATTATTCCCACCTCAATAAAAACCAAAACACGTTCATCTTTCGACAGTGGAGACAAATAATGAAACGACTATTGGCGTGGGCCAGTTGTGTGCTTTTGTTGCTTGCAACAAACGCAATGGCCAGGGACGTTGAGTATCGTTTGCCATCGGGCATTCAGCCAACTTTTCAAAAAATCCATTTAAATATCGACCCTGATACCCCTGAATACAGCGGTGTCACCATCATCGATATTGACATTACCAAGCCTACCCAGCGCGTCGGCTTCTACCAGTTGGATTTACAGGTAGACAGTGCGGAATTGGTCCAGAACCAAAGAATTACCCCGTTAGCTATTGAAAAGGGCGACTACGATATTAACTGGGGTTATGCGACCCGCGAGATACCCGTTGGTACTTATTCCCTTAAGATTCATTTTCATGGCAAGGTGAACACCTCTTCTGATGGCATGTACCTGTCCAGTTTTGAAAATAAAAACTATATTTTCACGCAGTTTGAAGACATGCATGCCCGTCGTGCTTTCCCAAGCTTCGACGAGCCAAATTTCAAAATTCCTTACCAAATGACCATTACTTCGCCTGAGAAACTGGTGGTGGTATCGAATACGCCGGTGGAAAAACATGAAGTGAAAGACGGTATGCAAACCGTAACGTTCATGAAAACCAAGCCAATGCCAACGTATCTGATTGCGTATACAGTCGGCCCATTTGACAGCGTTGATCTGACAGGCCTGAAAGTGCCGGGCAAGATTTACGTGCCAAAAGGCTATGCAGACAAAACCAAGTTTGTCGTAAAACACACACCAGAAATTTTAACGGCGCTGGAGGACTTCTTCGGTATTGAATATCCCTACCGCAAACTGGATTTCGTTGCAGTTCCAAACTTTACCCACGGCGCAATGGAAAACGCGGGCTTAATTACCTACCGTGACAGCCTGCTGTTGTTGGAAGATGAGCCGGGTTTAGCAGAGCGCTCAGGCCCTCTGAATGTCATTGCCCACGAGCTTGCTCACCAATGGTACGGCAACCTGGTTACCATGGCCTGGTGGGATGACCTGTGGCTGAATGAAGCCTTTGCATCCTGGATGGCAAGTTATGTCATGATGGAATTGTACCCGGAGCTAAATTTCCGCGACCGTATTATTCAGGAAGGCGCGTTTGGTGCCGATGCCAGCCCAACCGTAAAACCCGTCAAGAAAGTGGTGAAGAGTCAGCCAGACGTAATGGACGGGCTGGGTCTGAACTATTCGAAGGGCGAATCTATTCTGCAAATGATCGAATCGCTGATCGGGACAGACAACTTCCGTACAGGTATCCGTGCTTACATGAAAAAGCACGCATGGGGCAACACTCAGGCCGACGACTTGTGGGCTGCGCTGGACAAAGTTTCGGACTTTAATCTGAGCGCCATGATGAAAGCGTATCTGGAACAGCCAGGGTATCCGCTTATTGAAGTTGCGTCAGATGGTTCGGTTTCGCAACAGCGTTATCACTATGCTGGTGCTAAAGTTGACGCGCAAAACTGGGCGGTGCCGCTGAATATCAGCTACAAAAAAGACGGCAAAATTTCTCGTGAAATTGTGTTTGTCGACAAATCGTCAACCCGTTTACCGCAGCTAGCAGAGGCTGACTGGGTATTCCCTAACGACAATGCGACAGGCTATTTCCGTTGGTCGATTCCGGAAAGCCAGTTAGACAACCTGTTAGCCGACCTGAACGTGCTGAACAACCGTGAAAAGAAAAACGTGTTGTACAACATGCAGGCGCTGTTAAATGGCGGCAAAGTGGGTATCGACAGTGTAATGAAAGTACTGAACGCCTTAGCACAGGACGATGACCCTGTTGTTATTCGTGCGTCGGTAGGCACGCTGAGCGAGTTCCTTTACCTGGTAAATGACGACAACGAAGAGGCGTTTGCCAAGTTATTGAATGACAAATACATGCCATTACTGGACAAGCTAACACTGACTCAGGGTGACAACGATGAAGAGAGTGTGATTCGTCTGAGAAATCAACTGTATTCTTTGTTGGGTCACCACAGCCAAAATGCCTCGTTGATTGAAAAGAGTGAAGCACTGGCAAAACAGTATGTTGCAGACACAACAAGCGTACCAAGTGGTATAGCCCGCACTGCACTCAGTGTTACCACTGAACAGGACGGTAAAACTGCCTGGTTCGATACTATTCTGAAAACATTCCGTGCGAGCCAACTGCCAAATGTTAAGAACACGTTGTTGTATTCAATGAGCTTTGACGATGAAGCAACGGTGAATAAGCTGCTTGATTTAGCACTGGGTGATGACGTAACGCCTGCCAATACTGTGTATATGGTCGTAACGGTTGCGCGTAACCTGGAAGATCAAACGCCACTGTATACCTGGTTAAAAGCCAACACCGATGCACTCGTTGCAAAAATGCCGGCTTATCACGTATCGCGTATGCCTGAGTTTGTGTCTACTACCTGTGACGCTGATAACCTGGCAAAGGCCATCGCGTTCTACGGCCCGCTGAAAGACCAGTTTGAAGGCATGGCTCGCAGTTATGACATCATGATGGATGAATCGAATCAGTGCTTACGGTTGAAAGATACCTACCAGTCTGACTTTGACGCCTTTCTTGCGGCGCAGTAACGCCACCTTACAATAAACAACAAAAGGCACCGCTTGGTGCCTTTTTTGTGTCTGAAACTTAGCGGTGTCGCGCCGTTAAGGGTGCGCGACACAGCTGAGTGCTAAGCGTTTTTTACTCTACTTCAATGTCTGCTTCGGCTGGATTTACCATCATCAGGTCGACGAGTCGTTTCACTACGGGTGAAACCAGCAGTATTGTCGGCAGTGCAATGGAAAAGGTCATCGGCCAGGTTGTTAGCCAGCGAGTGATAGTGCCTGCGTTGGCGCCCACATTAATGAGCAACACCGCTAAAGACATAATCCCCGACATGAATAACGCCATCATGAAGGAGAAGACTAATTGCGTGTATCGTCTATGGATCATCGATTGTTCTCCTGTAATTCGTTTAAATAAGCAACAGCACCTAGTATATTCGATTGCGTTAATGTTAAATATGTCTTATCTGATAATTTAAAATTGCAAAAATGAAATCATGCTTGATGACATCGCCTTGTTTGTAGAAGTGGTTAACCGAGGTAGCCTGGCCGCCGGCGCTAAACAGGTAAAGTTACCCGCCGCCACGGTCACCAGACGCATTCAGCGTTTAGAAGCGCAGCTGGGTGTAAAGTTAATGCATCGCTCTGCAAGAAAGTTGGTGCTTACACATGACGGAGAGGTTTATTTTCAAACCTATGCCGAGTTAGTTCAGCAGTTTAATCAGGCGCAACAGGTGTTGAGTCAGGAGAATCAACAGCTGGCAGGAAAAGTGAAGGTGCTGGCGCCGGTCAATATCTCACACGGGATTCTAAGAGCAATGTGGGTGTCGTTTACTAACGAATACCCGGATATCCAATTGGATCTTGAACTCAGTAACCACCAGATGGACCTGATAGAATCCTAGGCTGATTTGGCTATTCGAATTGGAAAGCAGCCCGACTCCTCTTTTTATCAACGCCGCCTGGGCGAGCTGGAAACGGTATTGATTGCCACGCCAGCGTATTTGAAAGCGCATGGGGAACCATCTCATCCATCAGAATTGGTTGAACACAATCTGATAGGAATTTCCATGCGTAAAAAATGGGTGTTACACAATCACGTAAACAGCCAGAACTTCACGCTTTACCCGCAGTGTCGCGCGCAAATCAATGATCCGGTTTTTGTGAAGTATTTTGTATTGGACTCCCAAGGTATCGCGCTGGTACCACTGACAGAAGTGAAGAATGAACTCGACAACGGTGAAGCCGTTCGTATTCTGCCAGATTGGAAAGGCGAAGTGCGGGACATCTTCCTGATCTGGCCAGGTGGAAAACTGCTGTCAAAACGGGCGCAATGTCTGCGGGACTATATTTTTGACTACATGAATAAATCGCTTTAGCAACGGGACACACTTGTTCGCGTGTCCCAACGAATTGTTGCGTTAAAAGCCCGTTGATTACTTGCGTACCTGCTGTTGTCCGACCCAATAGAGCACAGCATACCCAAGCAGAGCAGAGAGCCCTGAGCCGGCCAGAATTCCAACGCGTTCATCGAAAATAGAGTTAACTCCTGTTTGTTCAAACGCTAATCCGCCAATAAATAAGCTCATCGTGAAGCCCACACCGCAAAGAACAGCGCAGCCATACAGGTGGCGGAAATTCAGGTCCTTTGGCAGGGCGGCAAGCCGCATTTTGACGACCAGCCAACAACACAGGAATACGCCAACCTGTTTTCCCACTACCAGGCCCAGAAATATACCCCAGGTCACCGGATGGAAAATGCCTTCAGGGCTAATGTTTGAAAAGCTGATACCGGCGTTAGCCAGGGCGAAAATAGGCAGGATTGCAAAACTAACCGCCGAGTTTAGTTCGTGTTCAAGCCGGATCACCGGTGAATCGAGGGGATCCGTTGGGTTGCGCATGGGGATAAAAGCCGCTAACAGAACGCCTGCAAGCGTGGCATGTACCCCGGATTTTAGCAGTGCGACCCACAGTACAACGCCAACAATGATATACCCGGGCAGATCAACAACGCGTCGGCGATTCATTAACCACAGAACGGCAAAACACGCCGCGGCAATCATGAGCGCAACTTCTGTAATGTTGTCGGTGTAAAACAGCGCAATGATCACAATGGCACCGATATCATCAATAATGGCCAGCGTGACCAGGAAGACTTTTAAACTGGCCGGTACCCGACTGCCCAATAAAGCCATAATCCCAAGCGCGAAGGCAATATCGGTAGCAGCAGGGATGGCCCAGCCTGACATGGCAGTGGGATTACCCCAGTTAATGGCCACGTAGATCAGGGCAGGAAACACCATGCCGCCAACGGCACCGCTGGCTGGCAGGATTAAATTTCGCGGGTTAGACAGTTCGCCTTCGCATAGTTCACGCTTTAGCTCCAGCCCGACGTGAAAGAAGAAAACAGCCATTAAGCCATCGTTTATCCATAGCAGTAACGGCTTGTCGATACGAAAGTCCCCGGCAGCGACTATCACGGGAAGTGAGATGAGTTGATCGTAATACACATCAAGCGGGGAGTTGGCGATGATAAGGGCAAGGGCAGTGGCCGCCATCAGAATAATGCCGGCTGACGATTCTCTTTTTAAAAAATTCTCAACGACTTCAGAAAGCTCGGTGATTTTATCCATTACGCACCTCCTTTTTATTCGCATTCATGCTAATTGTAATAGCTACTGCTAATTTGTTCAGGTAGTTCATCTTAATTTGAAAGTTTCCTTGTAAAGACAAGGTCTTCACTTAGAGACAACGAGGCACGCACATCATGAATGAAACGCACTTAGCCACAAAAACCAGACGGACCTATATTGTAATAACCTTGCTCGGCAGCCTGCTGGCATTGAGCGTGTACGTACTTGCACAATCGGTGCAGGAGACGGCCATGCGATTTATGTCTCATGACCTGGCGCTTTACAGTGAGACCCAACAGGTTGGTCGACTGCTTAGCGAACAAGAACGTATCCTTTACGAATACTACGCCACGACCGAGCCGGCACTGTATACCGACAACTACATGCACAACTTTCATCAGCTCACGAGCTTACTGACTACGGTGAGTAACGACGGTGGCGACAGCCACGCCATTGGGATGGTGAACGCGTACTTGTTGTCGGCCTACGACACGGCCAAAGCGTTGGATGAAAATCTGGCGGCGGATTTCACCGACTGGGATCTGGCCCGTGAACAGTTAGCGGAGATCAGTGAATTGCGCAGAGCCTCATTGCCGTTGCTAACGGAAATCGAGGCCGAGATTAATGCATCAGTGGCACACGGCTACGACAATATTCGTGACTTACTGTCGGTTACCGTGTGGTTGGTTATTGTCTTTTCTGTGGGCGTTGGGGGGATGAGCATTTACCTTGGACGACATGCCGCCCGGTTTATCCTGCTCAGCTCAGAGAACGAAAAGCTGGCTTTGTTTCCCAAGCGTAACCCCAATCCGGTAATTCGCCTGGATGCAAAAGGACACCTGCTTTATGCCAATCCCGCCGCAACACCGCTCCTGGGTGAGCTATTCGAGAACCATGAGGCGGAAGCGACATTGCCCGCCAACTGGCTAAATAACTATCTGAAATCCGCTAAGTACGCCGGCGATGCTTGTTCGCAGCACACGCGAACAATTGCTCATCGGCATTACCTGATGCAAAGCCATTGGATTGCGGACCATCAAACCTTTGACTTACACCTCAGGGATATCACCGAGCGTCAGGAAGCGGAGGATGCACTGGCGTTTCAGGCTTATCATCACCCGGTGACGAACATTGGTAACCGCACGTTTCTTGAAAAAGTGGTAAATGATCATCTCCAACAGCAGCGCGGGTTTGCGGCCATCATGATCGATGTGACTGATTTTAAGGTGCTCAGTGAAAACTACGGTTTGGCCGATGCGTTGTTGTGTGTTTATCAGGTTGGTGAAGTGCTACAGGCCAGAACCACCGCATTGGCGAACAATTTATCGAACACGATCCAACTGTTTCACATCGCCGATGCATGCTTTATGTTACTAGTCGCGCCCGACACCCTGGCGACAAAGTGCATAGACCATCTGGCTAAACAGTTTACCCAGGCCTTGCACACGCCAATTGGCGATATGCGGTTTCATTTAACGTTTGGATGCACCGTATACCCTGCGCAAAGTGCGGATTACGCCAGTATTATGTTGCATTCTAATATTGCCGTTGAGTCGGCAATTTCGGCCAGCAAACAGGTTCACTATTTTAGTAATGACGACGGTGACCGACACCAGCGCCGCCTGATGATCACGCAAAGGCTGGAGAAAGCCATCGACGACGGCGCGCTGACGCTGTATTTCCAACCCAAACAACACCTTGCTGAAGGGCAGGTAAAAAGCTGTGAGAGCCTGCTGCGTTGGTTTGATGATGGCACCTTTATCTCGCCTGCTGAATTCATACCGATTGCAGAGCGCAGTGGTCTTATTTTACCGCTGGGCGAGTGGGTGCTGGACCAGGCATTTGATCAGGTGCGCAGATGGCATCAACAAGGGAAGGGCATCCAAATTGCCATCAATATTTCGCCGCGTCAGTTTATGCAGCCCGATTTTGTGCAGGGCATCGCACGCCGACTCGACAGTTACGGTGTGCCGCCATCGCTTATAGAACTCGAATTGACGGAAACCTCGGTAATGGAAACCGGTGCAGCTGCACGTCAGGTGCTGGTGGCATTGCGTGAATTAGGCGTGAGTCTGTCAATTGACGACTTTGGAACCGGCTATTCGTCGCTGGCCTATTTGAGCGGTTTCCCGGTCGATAAAATCAAGATTGATCGCTCATTCGTGCAGTATATGGACGAACAGCCCGAGCAGCAGGCCATTGTATTAACCATTTGTCAGCTTGCGAAAAACCTCGGCTTGTCGGTTATTGCTGAAGGGGTGGAAACCGAGGCGCAGCGCGAATTACTGGCCTCGTTCGGATGTGACTATATTCAAGGGTACTGGCTGGCAAAACCGATGCCAGCCAATGAGGTGGAACAATTGTTTGTGGGTTAGGCGTTAACGACTGAGTTTAACGAGAAGTCGAATTCGTCTACGTTAATAACCCGCATGCGAAGCGTATCTGCGTGGGCTACCTGGTCTGCTTCAGATTCTGACAGTACATCGGCAGCCAATGCGGCTTCGCGGAGTTGGAAAATACTGCCTTTGCGTGGCAGGGTTTTCGCTTGTTGAGCAGCCCGCACCTTTTTCATCAGCGGCGTCAGGTTATTGATTGCCGTCATTGCGTCATTCAGTACACGCACGGCATCGTTTTCTTCACGCCCAACGTAACACAGTGGCGTGAGGTTGTTTCTGAATGCATCGTCGGTACAAAGCGTTGTGGCTAACTGGGTTTTAACGCCATCGTTAACTTCGGTGAAGCTGGTTCCCCACGGGAATAGCAGGCGTTTAAGCAACACGCCGACAACCGGATTAGAAATGTGGCGACAGAAACCTTTCAGTGCGGCTTCACAATTTACCAGGCTCTCGCGGATCAGAAAGTCAACTAAAGGCTGCTGCTGTGGGTTGGCTCCAGTTGCATAGAAGTGTTTGAGTACGGCACTCGCCATATACAGCTCACTTAATACATCTCCCAAGCGAGCCGACAGCATTTCACGGCGTTTAAGTTCACCACCCAGCATCAGCATGGCGATATCTGAGCAGAATGCCAGACCTTTACTGATACGGTGGATTTGCTGCATGTGTCGCTTGTTGGCATCCTGTTTGGGTACACGGACAAAACGCGCACCGGTGAGCCCGCCGAAGAATGCTGCAAATGCATTACCCACGGCAAATTTAACGTGCTTAAACAGCAAGGGTTCAAATTGATTTAAGCCTGTCTGGAAATCAGGCTCTGCGGCAGCCATCATTTCTTCAAACACATAAGGGTGACAGCGTGTCGCACCCTGACCAAATATCATCAGGTTACGTGTAAGAATGTTAGCGCCTTCTACGGTGATCGAGACAGGAAGTGCCGTGTACAGGGAAGCCAGGTAGTTATTCGGCCCCATCTGGATACCCTTACCACCGTGGATATCCATGGCGATATTGATGCTTTCTCGAGCCAGCTCGGTCATGTGATATTTTGCAATGGCGGTTACAACGCCGGGCTTCTGACCGAGGTCGATTCCCCCTGCGGTTAAACGTCGAATCGCTTCTGCTTTATAGGCATTGGCTGCAAGTTGGGCCAGACCGTCCTGAACACCTTCAAACTCATACAGTGAGCAACCAAATTGTTGGCGGATAGCGCTGTAAATGGCGGTTGTCTGCGCGCTAAGGTGTGCATTACCTGCAGACAGAGCGGGCAATGAAATACCCCGGCCTGCTGATAAACACTCAATTAGCATGCGCCAGCCTTTACCAGCGTAGTCTTTGCCACCAATGATCCAATCCAGTGGAATGAACACATCTTTGCCACGGGTTGTGCCGTTCATAAATGCCTGCTCAAGCGGCAGGTGACGGTTACCCACTTCAACGCCGGCATGGCTGGTTGGAATAAGCGCGCAGGTAATACCGATGTTTTTGTTTTCACCCAGTAAGCCATCCGGATCCTGAAGTTTGAACGCCAGGCCCAGCACTGTAGCAACAGGGGCGAGTGTGATGTAGCGTTTTTCCCAGTTCAGGCGAATACCCAACGTCTCTTTGCCTTCGAACTCACCCAGAGTGACGATGCCTGTGTCCGGAATTCCCCCAGCGTCAGAGCCTGCCTCTGGCCCGGTTAAGGCAAAGCAGGGAATGTCCTGTCCACTGGCCAGGCGAGGCAACCAGTAGTCTTTTTGTTGCTCTGTGCCATAGTGGCTGAGCAGTTCGCCGGGACCCAAGGAGTTGGGTACCATCACCGTCACGCCGGCACTCAGTGAACGACTGGCAATCTTAGATACAATGGTTGAATTCGCGAGTGCAGAGAATGCCTTACCGCCGTACTCTTTGGGGATAATCAGCGAGAAAAAGCCTTTTTCACGCATGTATTGCCAGGCTGCATCACTGAAATCTTTACGGTTGTGTACCGCATCAAAATCATCGATCAGTGACATAAGCTCGGTCACTTCATTGTCTATGAAGTCCTGCTCTTCTGCCGTCAGCTCTGGCAGCGCCAGGTCGTAAAGCTTTTGCCAATCGGGCTGACCTTTAAACAAGTCCGCTTCTAACCACACTGAACCCGCTTCCATGGCTTCGCGCTCTGTTTGACTGAGTGGTGGTAACACGCGCTTAAACAGTTTAAAAGCAGGGCCGGTTATCCATTGCTGACGCAATGAGGTTGACCGAAATACATAGACCACGGCAGCAATTACGATTATCCAGAAGAGCATTGAGGTTCCTTAATGTGTAGGCGTACAGCAGTTTGATTCAAAAAAATCAAACGGTCGTTTTAATTTGGCTAAATTTAAACACTTGTTTTAATTTGGGTCAATACTTTGCGGGTGGGAAATTTTTTCAATCAGGCCAGCAAATACTGACCTCGCTGGCAGCAAAGTGCTGCTTAATATCACGCAAAAAATGAAAAAATCTAAATAAAATCAGTTGGCTAAAATTATGGCGTGGGGCTTGAATGTAATAGCGTAGAGTTCAATGATTGAGATGTCGAAGGAGTTTAAGATGACAACCCAACATCCTATTCGTACAGAGTTAGCGGGGGCCGATAATACCCAGCTGGCGTCAATTTTTACCGAACAGGAACAAGCAAAACAGACGATCAGCGAAGTGATTCGCCAAACCTCTGTAGCGCCTGAGCAAATTACGGTTATCAGTCCTAATGATCCGAACTTCAATCGCAAACTGGAAGGCGAGAGTAAAGAACTGGGTAAAATGATGTGGTACTCGCATCTTATTCTCGGTGGTGCCGGATTGTTGATCGGGATGATTGTGGCGTACGTGTTAGTAGAGTTCGGACCTGCGCTTACGCAGAACAATCCACTGTTTACCTATATTGCAATGGTCAGCCCGGGTATTTTTATTGGTTTATTTGTTGCCGGTTTACTGAGCTTGCGCCCCGACCGCACTGAAATCATCGATGTGGTGCGGGAAGCGGTGCGAAATAAACGTTATGCTGTTATTGTGAATCTTCGAAAGGGCCAGCCAGTCGACACAATTCGCGAGCTATTTTCACGGCACAGCGACAGGGTAATCGCGGCTATTCAGTAACTGCTCGTCGCTGACTTTTCCTGAACGGGGCTCTAAGGTATATTTGTGCGCATGCCCCGTTATTAAAGGACTGACTGATTATGGCCATTCACGAAATTCAACATCCACTGATTCAACACAAAATTGGCTTAATGCGGGAAGCGCAAATAAGCAGCAAGGATTTTCGCGAGTTGGCGGGTGAAATTGGCAATCTGCTAACCTACGAAGCGACTCGCGCACTGCCTACTGAAACCGTAGAGATCACTGGCTGGACGGGTAAACCGTTAAAAGTGCAGAGCATTAAAGGGAAGAAAATTACCATTGTGCCGATTCTTCGCGCCGGTTTAGGTATGTTAGATGGTGTGTTGAAACTGATCCCGAATGCGAAAATCAGCGTTGTTGGGCTGTACCGTGATGAAACCTCATTGCAGCCGGTTGCGTATTTTGACAAAGTCGTGAAGAACATCGACAAGCGCACGGCGCTGATTGTTGATCCTATGCTGGCCACCGGCGGCACGCTTATCGCTACCATTGATTTGCTGAAAGCAAAAGGCTGTAAGAAAATCATGGGGTTATTTCTTGTTGCTGCGCCAGAAGGCATCGATGCTGTTGTTGCTGCGCACCCTGACGTAGACATTTACACCGCGGCTATTGATGACCGTCTAAATGAAAAAGGGTACATACTGCCTGGATTAGGTGATGCCGGCGACAAAATCTTCGGTACCCGTTGATTGGCAACTTAACACCTAACTTACTGTTCTTAATCTTGTTTTATTATTAACCAATTGCAACCGCTTTCAAAATCAAGAAAGTTAAACGATTTAGCTTTTTAAGATGTTGTTTTATGCTAATATTTTTTTAAAAATAAGTTAAACTTAAATTGATTAAGAAGGTCTACTCTTTGATTGCCTTTTGCACACAGTAGGCGTAAATACACAATTACAAGAACAGTACACTTGCTATGAAGAAGCTCACGCTAAAAGATGTCGCCAAAGAGTTAGGCGTGTCTACTGCTACAATTTCGAATGCGTTTAACCGCCCGGATCAACTATCAGCGGCGAAGCGCACGGAAATACTCGAAGCCTGCAAGAAAATCGGCTATACCGGCCCAAATCGCGCCGCGCAGATTTTGCGCAAAGGCCAGTCTAATATTGTGGCATTGGTGTTAGCGGACAGCCTGGACTACATGGTCACGGACCCGGTTGCCAGTACATTTATTCAGGGTGTTTCCCGGGTATTGCGGGAAAATCAAAAGCACTTGTTACTGTACGCCGGTGATTCTGAGTCGATTGCCGACGTTGTGGATTTTGTTGATGGGTTCATTTGTTATGGGGCGCCGCGCAATGCTGCATTGTCCGAACAGTTGAATCAACAAAGTAAGCCCGTGGTGACGGTTGACTTTAACCTGGAAGGCCGCCCGGCAATCAACATCGACAACGAGAAAGCCAGTTATGAAATTGCCAAAGCGGCACTGAAGCCGGGCGATCACGTGGCAATTCTGGGATTGCGCTTAATTGATTCACCCAGCACTTGCCGTATTTACGACAATCCGTTGTTAAATGTAGAGTCCTCCATTACCCACCGCCGTTTAGATGGTTACAGCAAGGCACTTAAGGAAGCGGGGATCACGGTGGATTCAGACTGGATATGGAGCCTGCCTGAAAACAACGTAGTGTATGCAGTGCAGGCCGCTAAGGAAGTGCTTTACAGCCAGCCACGCCCAAATGTCATCTTGTGCATGAGTGATATCATTGCGCTTGAGCTGCTGCAATGCGCATTGTCGATGGGCATTGAGGTACCCGGCGAGCTTAAAATCACCGGCTTCGATGGTATCGAAGAGGCTTCCCGAACCCGTCCATACTTGTCGACAGTGTGTCAGTCGAGTGTTGAGAAAGGTATGCAAGCCGCCAATCTGTTACTCAGTGGAGAAAACCAGTCGATGTCGCTGTCTTACGAGCTGAAGCTGGGCGAAACCATTGGCTGATAAGCGGGCTTGATGTGAGCCTGCAAATCAGTATTCACAGGCTCATAAATGTGAGTCGTCGCGTTATTGCGCAGAGAAGTTAAGTAAGCACCCCGAAAAGAACTGCGCCAGATTATTGTCTTTGTATAAATCGCCTTGATTAGGCTGCTGGGCAGCCAGGCGAGGAAACGCACCATATCCCGCAAGCAAGCAATGCCAGGACGTTGCTCCAAAGTGAGAGTCCAGCTTCTGTCGCTGAATTTCCTGCTGTAAATCCCCTCGTCGAAACCAGACGTCCAATAATTGCAGCAGCGATTCCGACAGCACGTCGTTGTTGCGGTTTGCCCGCCAGTACTCGGAGTCGTTGCGCGTATTGAGTTTATAGTGAGCGACGATGTAATCCCTTACGCGTTCAAAGCGCTCTCCAATAACCTGATTATATGCCGCTCGGTATTGGTCGCTGAAGCCGCCTTTTTCATAGTGATCCATGAAGATTTCAACACTGGTCTGAACCAAGTGCAGGGCTGTTGCTTCAAGGGGCTCAATAAACCCTTGGGACAGGCCCAGCGCCAGACAGTTGTGGCTCCAGTGCTCGCTAACCTGGCCCACCTTCATGGTCAAATGACGAGTTTGCGCATCGTCATCATTTACACCAAGATGCGCGCGTAATTCTTTTTCGGCATCTTCCGGCGAAATGAACGCAGAGCTATACACATAGCCGTTACCGGTGCGATTAGTCAGTGGGATTTGCCAGGCCCAACCGGTCGACAACGCGGTTGAACGGGTTTCTACAGGGCGGTCTTCTAAGGCATCGGTGGCGCAAACGACCGCAGCGTCATTGAATAGATTGTCTTTGAAAGATCTAAACGGCACCTTCAGCGTTTGTTGCAGTAATAAACTGCGAAAACCGGAGCAATCGATAAACAAATCGCCTTCAATGATTTCACCTTCTCGGGTGTGCAGGGAGGCGATGTCGCCATTTGGGTGGCACTGCACACTTTCGATATTTCGTGACTTGTGGGTCACCCCCAGAGTGTGAGCATGGCGTTGCAGAAATGCGCCTAACAAGCCGGAGTCAAAATGATAGCCGTATTCAATCCGAAACGGGAAATTCGCCGGGGTTTGAGGTGAGCGCTTGTGCTTTGCCAGCCAGCCGTTAAACAGAAAGTCGCCGGGCGTGACGTTGACGTCGAGCCCCATACGGCGGGTCAGACAGTTGACATAAAAAGGCCGCTCGCTAAAGGTATCTAACTGGCTGATAAACGGGTGAGCGTAGCTACCAACCCCGGATTCAGGACTCCAGCCATCAAACTGAATACTGACTTTATAGGTGGCGTTACAGGCTGCCATCCAGTCAGATTCAGCAATGTTCATGTCTTCAAAGAAGCGTTTTAACGTGGGCGTTGACCCTTCACCGACACCGATAATGCCGATATCCGGTGATTCTACCAATGTGACACTAACAGCCTTGTGCTGCCAGCGTTTGGCCAATAGGTTTGCGGCCATCCACCCGGCAGTGCCACCCCCGACAATAACAATGTTCAGCGGGCTGGCATTCATGCGGTGTACCGCTTAATGAACTCGTCGTGGCTCATTAGTTTGTCCAGAGGCTGTTGCTTGGCTTTGTAGATTTGCTGCATGGCGTCCATAAGCTGGGCGTTGTCCATGGCATCGGCAGCAGGGTGGTAGTCCTTCGGATCCAGGCCTTGCCCCATCATCACCTGCACCCAGGATGCGTCGCGGAAGATGTCGCTCTGTTCATTAAAGATAGCCGCGGTGTCTTCAAAGGCAGCTATTTTTTGTGCCAGACGATCAGGGATTGCCATGTTGCGCATGTCGCGCCAAAAATCAGAATCATCCCGCTGATTCACATGATAGTGAAGAATGATAAAGTCGCGGATGGTTTCAAATTCATCTTTGGACTCAGCATTGTATAAATCTACCATGGCCTGAGAGATGCCCTGATTCGGGAACATTTTCATCAATCGCACAATACCCGACTGAATCAGGTGAATACTGGTAGACTCCAAAGGTTCAAGGAAGCCGCTGGATAACCCGATGGCCACCACGTTTTTACACCATTGCTGATCGGTTCGCCCGGTTTTAAAGCGAATGGTACGCGGGGTATCTAGCGCTTTGGTATCCAGGTTATTCAGCAGTGTCTGACCTGCTTCATCATCGCTAAGGTATTGCGAGGAATAGACAATACCGTTGCCATTGCGGTGTGTCAGAGGAATGCGCCACTGCCAGCCAACCCGATGGGCGATACTGCGTGTATAGGGCAGCGTTTTGTCGAAACGCTCACTGGGTACAGCCTGCGCGCTGTCTGCGGGTAACCAGTGACTCCAGTCCTCATAGCTTACGCCCAGCGCTTGCTGAATAAGCAGGCCGCGTAACCCCGTACAGTCAATGAATAAATCGCCCTGGATCTGCTTGCCGTTAGTGAGTTGCAGCGCCGTTATAAAACCGCTGTCCGGGTCCTGCTGAACGTGTTCAATGATACCTTCTGTCCGCACTACACCGGCTTGCTCGGCTGTCTTGCGTAAAAACTGTCCGTATAACGCCGAATCGAAATGGTAAGCGTACTGCATTTCATAGAGCGGGTTTGGGGTATTGATTTTATTGAATTTGCCTTGCAGACAGCTCAAGTAATTGAGGTCGAAATCCCACAGGGATTGCGCCAGACCGGCTTGTTTGGCTTTCAACCAGTAATGGTGAAAGCTGCAAAAACCCATGGTTGTGCCCGGTGCGCCAAAGGTGTGGTAGTAACTGTCACCCTGGGTTTTCCAGTTTTCAAACTTAATCGCGAGTTTAATAGTGGCATGTGTTTCGCGCAGAAAGGCTTTTTCGTCGATGCCTAGAAACTGATTAAAGGTCTGAATGGGCGGGATCGTCGCTTCGCCAACGCCCACAATGCCAATCTGTTCCGACTCAACAAGTTCAATTCGAATAGTAGGGGAGAGGACTCTGCGAAGCAGTGCTGCGGTCATCCAACCTGCGGTTCCCCCGCCTGCAATCACAACATTTTGAATAGTTTGCGGCATTGGTTTTCCTGTATTGCGTTACCACGGTGTCGAGATGAGGAGAATGCGAAGAGCAGGCTGAATGATGAGTGCCTGGGAGCAAACCGCTCACTGACTGATTTAATTCACTGTGCTTTTGACTCTAGCGGAGTCAGCGCCAAAAGCAAAATGAATTACAAAGAAAAGTAAAAAGCCCCGCTGAGACAGCGGGGCCTGAGGTCTTGCTTAGTAGAACGAGTAGTTGAAGTTCAACATGTATGAAGGACCGAACTCACGACGCAGAGTAACGATACCGTTGCTGTCGATAGTCTCTTCTTTCTCGTCGGTCAGGTTAACACCTTGCAGTGAAATACGCAGACCTTCCAGGTACTCAATACCGCTACCTTCGAAGTCATAGCTGATTTGCGCATCCACAACAGTGATAGCATCGCGCGTTGCAGTGTCAATCTTGTTAGAGCCACCACGCTGGTAAGTTGAGAACTCAGAGCGGTCTGTAGCCGCGATACGAATTTCAAAACCATCCATTTCATAGTAGGCAGTGATTGACAGTACTTCGTCAGACTGACCAGGAATTGGGCTACCGTTGTCTAACTCTGCATCGATAAAGGTTGCAGAGGCAGCAACACCAAAGCCTTCCAGTGCGTCAACAAACCCACCCAATGGAATGTTTGCAGTAATTTCAGCACCTTTCACTTCACCTTTCAGGCCGTCCTGGAAGTAAGAGAAGTAACCGAAGTCTGGTGGTGTAGCCAGGTCGCCAGCTTCATAGGCAACGTTAGCCGGACCATACAGGCCAGATGTTTGAATGATACGGTCGTGGAACCCTGGAATAAAGTAGTTCGCACCATCGTTGGTAGTATCATTGGTAAAGTTGATCAGGTCACGGGCATCATCTGTCCAGTTAACCAGGTCTTTGTAGAACAATGCCAACGACACATAACCTTCGTCTTCGAAGTAGTTTTCGAAAGACAGGTCGAAGTTATTCGCTTCCAGTGGGCGCAGTGTTGGGTTGCCCTGGAACTTAGACCATGGCGTACCATACTGTTCTACGTCTGCTTCCGTATTCGGGATAGCAATCAGGTCAATGTTCTGGTCGAACTTAACAAAACCCGAGGCTTTCATTTGGTCTACGCGAGCACGGCTGATGGTTTTGTTCGCTGCGAAACGCACGTAGCGGTTGTCACCTACTTCAACACTCAGGTTCAGGCTAGGCAGGAAGTGGCTGTAAGAGTCACCACCAGAAAGCACACAGTCTGCGTCAACAACACCATTGTTGTCGTCGTCACATACCGCGAAGTTAGAGCCGACAATACCCAGGTAACCTGTTGATGACTGATCGGTACTGACGTATTGAGCACCAAAGTTACCCATTACCGGGAAGTCACCGATTTCAGTTTCGAAATCAAACTTAGCGTAAAGGGTAGTAACTTCTTCGTTAACTTCGTAGCTGTCACCTAAACGATCCGGCTCAAGCAGACCCGCGTCATTCAGCGTGTACTCGCCGTCGCGGTAAGGGGCAAAACCGTTGTACGCAACAACCATACCCAAACCAGCCCAGGTCAGGTCAGCCAGACCGTTGTACAGGTACTCGCTTGGAATTGATTCTGAATACGGATAAGACGACGCAGTAGCAAAGAAGCCCTTATTGTCTTTCATTTTGTAGCGATCGCTGTAGTAAATACCGAAGGTCGCTTTATTGATTACGCCCCACTCGACATAACCTTCTGTTTCCAAGCGAACGGTAGTCAGTTCTTCTTCGAAATCAGCGTAGTTGAGGAAGCCGTCCTGTGCATTCAGGTAGCTGAATGGAACCGGATTACCGTCTGCGTCGGTAAATACAGTATTCACGTCTGAGGCGAACTGGTCGGCGATATTTGCCATACCACCACCCCACTGTTGTGGGCCGGTCAGTTGCAGCTGAGATGCATCAGCAAACGCACCCAGACCAGTACTACCGGTAAAGAAAACGCCGTCAGCGCTCATTTGGAAATCACGGGTACCAAATTCGTCGATGGCGCCGTTACGGGCCAGACCAGCATAGGATTCACCGCGAAGATCGCGCTTTTCAGACTGGCTGTTTGCTGCATCCAGCATCACTGACCAGTTTTCATCAATGTTGTATTTAACGTTCAAACCGAAGGTTTGCAGTTCACCGTCTTTTTGAGCCGGGTCAGTACGCAATACCGGGTTGGCACCAACCTGGGTACCTGAAGCATTGATTCCACTGCCAGCCAGCGAGTCTGGATCGGCGTTGAAGGGTTCGATGAAACCACGGATTACACCAGAGTCAGAGTAATCGATGCTTAGTGCATCAACAACAATGTCCAAATCGTCGGTAGGACGGAATTGCAGGATAGCTGAGATAGTATCACGGTCTAACACGCGGCTGATTGCCTGAGTGTCCAAACCTGAAGGCAAAATTTGGCCTGCGTCGTTCGCGTTGTAACCCCAAACGCCATATTTACGTTCGTTACGAGGTGATTCGGTAGTAGCCAGGGCGACGGCTAAACCAATTGTGTCGTCGGCAAACTTCTCTACAAAAGACAGAGCGTAACGCTTACCCGTGTTAGTGAACTCAGGGTTGTCAGAGTCGTTGCCACCCATTTCATACACGCCAGTTAACGTGAGGGTTTCTTCTGCTGCCAGAGGACGAACGGTTTGCAGATCGACGGTACCACCAATGCCCTGAACGACCAGGTTGGCTTCAGTGGATTTGTAAATGGTGGCGCCGGTCATGATTTCTGACGGATACAAATCGTATTCTACGCCTCGGTTATCACCAATACCGATTAACTCACGGCCGTTTAGTGATGTACCCGTAAAGTCTTCTTTAAAGCCACGTACAGAGATACCTGACGTACGACCGCCTACACGTTCACCGGCAAGACCTGGCAGACGCGCCAGTGATTCTGCAATTGAAGAGTCCGGAAGCTTACCAATGTCTTCCGCAGAGATTGCTTCGACGATTGATGTGTTATCCATCTTGATCGCCTGAGCACGCATAAGTGAACCGCGGATACCTTTTACCGCAATCACTTCAACGTTTTGATCTGTTGCGCCATTGTCTTCTTGTGCAAACGTCTGGCCAGCATACATGGCAGACGTCACTGCAAGTGACAAAATCGCAGGTTTGAATATGTGTTTGGTTTTCATGTTTTAGTGCCCTAAGTCAGATAAATATCTACGTAAGCTTGTTACATCGATGTTAACAATAGTTAATGCTTGCGCTCAGGTCAAGTAATTTTCTTAATCAATTAAGAAAATAAAATTAACAGTAATGGTTATGGTTTATGTGATTATTAGGTAGATACTTAATGGATTTAGATTTTTTCGATTAAGTCATACAAAATCGAAAGGGTTTTCAGTCGATGTTTTTTTACATGAGGTGTGGCTGCATTAACAAAAAATACACGTTCAGCTACCGTTGTTGTGGCTTTTTCTAACCGTATAAAAGGCTGGGGAGCCCATGATGTTAATGAATGTTAATAAGCGTAGCTTAAGTCCTGAATAAATCGAGTAAATCGACTGATATTTCATCGATTTTTTGTTGTGAAGTGATAAGTAATTTTGCTAGCTTATTGATTTCACGTCGTCTGTTATTTTCAATGAAGGCTCAATAGGCTGAGCGCGCTGTTTCAGGCCGGTAAACTGCGACACGTTGTAATGAAAAGGAGAGCTGTAAATGAGGTACGTTGTCTTACTTTTTTTAGTCGCAGTTGTCGCGTTGGCAGGATATGGCTGGTTAGCCGATGTCGAGAGTACCGGGTCGTCAGATTTGCAAAGTGTTAGCCAGGGTGGTTTTGCGCCGATAAGGTTAGACAGTGGCCCTTTTTTCACAGCAAGCCCCCGTCATTTCAAAGCGCCTCAGGTGCAGGAGGTATTGTTACCGAAAGTGGGAAGTAGTGATGTGTCATGGGGGGCCGTAGGCCGGGATAGGTCAGGTAACATTTATGTAGGGTTGTCTGAATCCTATGGAGAGTCCCGAAGTGCCAGTATGTTGCGATGGCAACCGGACAGCCAAAACATAGAGAGTCTCGGTAATATAATGCAAGCCCTCAAACAACATCAGCTCGCACAACCGCTTGCCAGTCAGGGTAAAATCCATAGCCAGTTTGTTACCGCAGCTGATGGCTTGGTCTACTTTACCAGTTTCGACGAGGAAGGGGAGAGCGATACCAGGCTGCCAACCTGGGGTGGACATTTATGGCGCTTTGATCCAATAGCAAAGCACTGGGAACATCTGTTAAAGACGCCTGAAGCCTTAATTGCCATCAATACAGATGGTCACTATGTCTATGCGCTGGGTTACTGGGGACATGTGCTGTATCAGTTCGACACATTGACCGGGCGGGTGAACAAAACCGAAGTGGGAGCTGTGCCGGGCCACGTGTCGAGGCAAATACTGGTGGACGGTGAAGGGCATATTTATGTGCCTAAACTAAGTCCGGCGGGAAATGAACAAGGGTTTGTCCCCATGTTGGCTGAACTGGACCACAACCTGAATGTGGTACACGAGTTTGCTTTACCTGAGTACGTTGACAAAGACATGTCATCGTATCGGGGGATTGTTGGGTACACAACAATGAAAAACGGCGATGTGTTCTTTACGCTGCACAAAGGGCAACTATTTCACTTGCGAGCTGAGGGCAGTAAGGACGAAAAGTTACAGAAAATCGGCTTTTTTAATCCTGCCGGAGAAGCGAATATTCCCAGTTTGTTCAGTATTGACGGCGAACAATTTGTGATGGGCGCGAGCCGGCGCCGGGGCAGTGTGCCTGAATGGCTAATTTATGAAACGGTGAGTGGTACGACCGTGTCATACCCCATGCCAGAACTGGATGGTTTTTTGTTTTTCGGAACACAAGTGAAAGATGAATCGGGTGCCATGTACCTGGTTGGGCAGCACAATAGCACCCGCTCACCTAAAGTCGTTAGACTCACTTTCCCAGAATAGCGGGTTTTACCGCTGTTTGTCTACGACTGAATGACCGTGATTGAGGTTAATGCTTAGCGGTTATCAGTCGCAGCCGGGTTGGCAGGCCTGCATACCTGATCGCCATAGTAGTTATTACTGTAGTTACACTCGACAGGTTTACCAGATGTGCCCTTTGTTGTTGGTTTACTAATGATCTGTTTAATGAATGTCGCCATGATGCGCTCTCCTTGTGATTGATGGGTAAAGCATAGAGCGCATCTGTGTTTTGTTAAATTAATTAAAATCTATCAATGTAATTAATTTTCTGAATCTTTGGCCGTGAAGTACATGTCACGATATTCGTGATTCTCTCTGGTTTTGTTGGTAAACGGATATAGAGAGAAACCAGTAACCTGCCGCTGTGTGTTCACATCAAAGTGAATGAAGGCATCACTGGCGGCATTTTGATTGTCCCAGCGTATTACAAAAGTATGGTCTTCAAAGGGTTCCAGCGAGCCTGTTAACATGGGCATTTTTTCAGAGGCAATGCTTAATGTATCGGCCTTACTGGTTATCGACAAGGTTCCGAACCAGGTATCGGCAAACTCTCCTGCGTAGGCAATGGGATCTAAAATAACGTCGCCAGAGCCCGTCGGCGGGGCAAAATTCGCCAGATAGCGTTGCTCTCGTTCATCCTGATAGTCTACATAGCGTTGAACCCAGTCTTGTTTATCTGACGGACTAATAAATGATTTCAGAATATGCTGCATTACAGCACCACGGGCACCGTAATTTGAACCATTGTTAAGTACTGCGACCGCTAAATTTAACTCAGGGACGAGTGCCACATAAGCCTGATATCCAGACAAAGTGCCGGTATGAGAAATGACTTTAATCCCGGACACATCCGACAGACGCCAGCCAAGTGCGTAGGACTTAAATAAGGTGCCATCCCATTCTTCGTCGGTGTCAGATACCGGCAATACCGTATAGGCCTGCTGGAGGGATTCGATTTGGGACGGTGTCAGGATTTGCTGCCCGTCGGGTGATGAACCCTTGTCTAACCACATTTGCAGCCACTTGAGCATGTCATTGGCGTTACACACAATGCCGCCAGCCGCAGCAGAAACTAGCTCACGCCCATCGATGCTGTTGCGCGGAATCGCGTAAATACCCCGCTCGTCGTTATGGCCGTAGCTCATGGCGACATTGTTGAGTGCCGCATCAGTCAAGTCGCCGGCGAAACACTGCATGTCCAGAGGCGTAAAGAATTTTTCCTGAATCACCTGAGCGTAGGGTTTTTGATAAAGTGCAGCGACCACCTCGCCGGCGGTAATGTACATAACATTACTGTAAGCGTATTCACTGCGAAAGCTACTAACGGGCGTCAGGTAGCGCAAATTATGAATAATCTCTTTACGAGAAAAACCGCTGGGTTCCGGCCAAAGCATGCTGTCACCGGCGCCACCGCCGAGCCCTGAGCGGTGGGTCAGGAGATCCAGCAAGGTAAATTCTCTGGTTACCCAGGGATCCTGCATTTGGAATTCGGGAAGTATGTCGGTAACCCGGGTTTTCCAGCTTAAATCAAATTCGTCGATGGCGAGAGCCAGTGCCGCAGCAGTAAATGCCTTTGACGTCGAGGCTAGTCGAAACAGAGTGTCAGCGTTAACGGGCTGCTTGTTGTTGAGGTGACGGTATCCCCGGCCCTTGGCATACAGCACTTTGCCGTTGTGTATTACGCCCACCGACATGCCTGGTGTGTGAAATGTAGTAAGCGCGTTGTCGATAACTGAATCGAGTTGGTTCAGCTGAGACGAAGTGGGGTTAGAAGCCGCGCACGCGGTGACAGCGCAGAGTGATAAACCTGCAACCAGCTGTGAAATCCTGTGTAAAACCATACCTATGCTTCCTTTTAGACTTGTATCTACCGCATGCGGCGTTATTACCCGTGACGATACCGAGCATTCAGCAGTCAACGTGAAAGCTCACTGTCGCTGAATGTTCAGGGTGGCGTCAATGGGGACAAGTTAGCATAAATAATATTTAAGGTGATTAACAGGGGGAATAGTTTATTCCTGTCGATCCCAGACCAGTGCCTTGAAGTGTTTCCGGCACATGGATTCGTAGCGATCATTACCCCCAATTTCGACCTGATTTCCGCTGGTGACGGCGTTGCCACTTTCGTCGAGTCTGACCACGAAGTTAGCTTTGCGCCCGCAGTAACATACTGTTTTGAGTTCAAACAGCTTGTCGGCCCATGCTAGCAGGTAATGGCTGCCTTCGAATGTCTCACCGAGGAAGTCGGTGCGAAGACCATAAGCCAATACCGGGATATCCAGTTCATCGACCACTTCAATGAGCTCAGATACCTGTGTTTTGGTAAGGAACTGGGCTTCATCAATAAACACGCAGTCGAGGGGCTTTTCGTTGTGGAGTAATGATATTGCCTGGTACAGGTTGTCTTCGGAGCGATAGAGCTGGGCATCGGCCTGCAATCCAATGCGCGATGTGACTTTGCCCACTTCGTATCTGTCATCAACCGCGGCGGTGAAGATGATTGCCCGCATTCCTCTTTCTTTGTAGTTGTAGGCGGATTGAAGTAAGGAGGTCGATTTACCGGCATTCATTGCCGAATAATAGAAATACAATTGTGCCATGTTGCTGTCGTTTTTTAATGGTTATCTAGCCAGTTCGGTCAGTGTACCACTTTAACAGTGCTTTTTTCTCTAGGGGTTTGGCAAATAGGTAACCTTGCAAGCAATCGACCCCCATGGCAGTGAGTACTTCAGCTTGTTGGGGGGTCTCTATACCTTCGGCAACCGTGCGGCAACCGAATTCTTTTGCCATTAATAACGTGGCACGAACGATAGTGTCATTGCCGTCAGTGATTTGTTGAATGAATGCCCGATCAATTTTCAACAGATCAAAGTCCAGTGCCTGTAACAGGCTGAGAGACGAAAAACCGGTGCCGAAATCGTCAATGGCAATATTAATATGGCGGGCTTTGAGCGCGGCAATGCGGTCTGTCAGAATAGCCATGTCGTCGGCGAAGATGGACTCCGTTACCTCTAAATGCAACCGGTGCGGTGCCAGTCCGGAGCTATTGATGGCCTGGTCGACCTGGCGAATAAAGGAATCGCTGAGCATTTGCAGCACCGACACATTGACTGACACCGCCAGTGTGTCATCGGGCCATTGCGCAGTATCAATACAAGCGCGGTGTAAAACCCAATTGCCGATATCGTGGATAATCCCGGTTTTTTCGGCCAGCGGAATAAACAGTGCCGGGCTTATCCATTGGTCGTTAAATTGCCATCTGGCCAATGCTTCGACGGCCCATAAACTGCTGTCATTCGCATTCACGATAGGCTGATAAACGACGTGAAATTGCTGCCGCTGAATAGCCTGACGCAAGCCGTCACGAAGGCGCTGCTCTTCGTTGAGTTTATCGTACAGCAAGCTGGAAAATACGCCAACGACGCCAGGCGTCACCCGCTTGTGTTGGTACATGGTGAGATCTGCCAGTTGTACCAGCGTTGCCGCGTCTTTACTGTGATCGGGATAAATGGCTATCCCTATTGTTGCACCCAGACTGACATCATTGCCGTTAACGTGTTGGATATTCGTCAGACTGCGTCGCACGGCCTGACCCACCGCGATAGCGGTCTCTTCATCGGCGTAGGGCAACACCATAATGAATTCGTCACCGCCCCAACGCCCTACACACTGGCTATCGCAAAACTGACTCAGTTGTTTGGCGGCCTGCTCCAGTGCAGCGTCACCGATTTCATGACCAAAACTGTCGTTAATTTGTTTAAACCCATCCAGGTCAATGAAGAGAATGGCCAATTGGCTACTACTTTGTAATGACTGCTCAATCATTCCCTCAAAGTGTTGCATAAAAGCGGTTCGATTCATCAAGCCGGTGAGTGGGTCCAGATTGGATAGCTGGTGGATTGTTTTGGTTCGCCGTAGCACTTCTTTTTCAAGGGTATTGTTGGCTGTATCAAGTTTCTGGTTTGACTCAAGCAGCTGTTTGTTTACTCGTGTTACTTCATTTTGTTCCTTGCGCATGAGTTCGACGAGTTCATCATTTTTGTGCTTTATCTCGATCGCTCTGAGTATAAATATATTGGCTCGGCTAGCCGCGCCACACATTGACAGCCAGAACAGCATGCCAAGGAATCCAAGCATATTGTATTCATCTCGGAAGTCGTAGATTGCACGCATTGACATGGGCACAACCATAATGGTGGTGTAGGTTATAACCAAGGGCAGGCTGGGCGCTAAAACAGTTGCCGCGCCCCCGGCCATAGCCGACATGATGATCATGGTGGACGCGACTTCAAGGGTCGACAAGGTTGGAAATATAGCAATACCAAACGCCGCCCATAGCACGGCAGTCACAAGCGAACCGGCACAAAAACGGTAAAAAGGCGCTCGCGGTGAGTAGGGTGCGTGCTTCAACTTAACAAACCAATAAGCCCCGTCGATCGCTCTTATCAGTAAAAGCACCAGCATTACTGCCCAAATGACTTGTTTAGTGTATTGGGCGCTGCCAGAATCAAACCCGAAAGTGATAGCACTGATACTTAACAACGTAATGGCCAGGCCGTTAAACACATTGGAATAAAGTAATTCCACCACGTCCTGATTAACTGTACTGAGTCTGGAGAGTTTAGGGGCTTGCTGCATGCTTGTTCTTTCTACTTCCGGTGAGAAACCCTGTTTAGTGTGGCATGTGTTTTAAGTCGCCAGGAACAGGTCTGGTGCCTAGGGTTAAGCATAGTAAAGTTTTAACCATTCGCCAGCGGCAGCAATGAGAGCTATTGCCTTAACCTGAGGTTTTGGCAGATAAAAAAAAGCCGGACGGCGAACCGTCCGGCAAACAGGTACTTATTGAGTACGGATTAGGCTGCGTCTTTAGTTTCTGACGCTGTGTCTTCAGAGGAAAGCAATTCCAAATCAAACGTAAATTCATCCACGCGAATCGCCAATTTGCGTTTCTCGTTGTAATCGTGCAGTGCTACCGCGTCTTCAGCAGTAATTACACCGCGCTCCTGCAACTTGTTCAATGCGTGTTCAAACGATAAGAACGGTACAACAGGCTCTTTGCGCAAGGCTTTTTGTACTTTGTCAAGTAATGGCAGTACAGCATGCTTAGCCTTGAACGCTTGCTCGTTGATGTCGTTACCATCGTTTGGCGTTGTTTTCACAAGGTGAGTCAACTGCGCTTTTACGCTGTTGTCTTGCAGTGCTGCCAATGACAACTCACGAATCAGGTCATCGCTGATAGTACTTACACTGCCGCTGTACGTAGAGGTCAGTAAGCGCATCAAACCGCGAGTCGCTGTGTTCGGGAAGTTGCGAACAAAGTTAACCAGCGCTTGTTCAGCTTGCTGTAAGGACCACTGCATGGCGTAATCGAAATACGGCTTAGCTTGCTGACGGTCTTCAATGCGCTGCTCGTAGAAACGAATCGACGCCATTGCACCGTACAGGTAGCTCATGATGTCGCCCAGACGTGCTGACAACAATTCCGCTTTCTTCAGATCGCCACCCAGTACAGCCAGCGACAAGTCGGCCATAGGCGCTAATTTTGCCGACAGGGCGTTCAGGCGCTTCTCGTACTTGCGTACTTCAGGCAGACTCGATTGCGCACCGCGAGTAAACGGCAGATAGCTCTTGAACAGGCTGCGGAATGCATTGCCAACACTAAAGCCCACTGTTTTGCGCAGTACTTTGTTAAACTCACCATCAGCCTTCTTATCGTTGCTGTGGATCAAGTCAACCATTTCTTTCAGGTATGGGTGGCATCGCATCGCGCCCTGACCGAAGATCATCAGGTTACGGGTAAGAATATTTGCCCCTTCAACCGTGATGGCAATCGGCAGTGCAGAGTACCCTGCGGCCAACGTATTTTGAGGACCACGTTGAATTGCTTTACCTGCCTGAACATCCATCGCTGCGTTCATTACATCGCGACCAAGCTCGGTCATGTGGTATTTCGCAATAGCGGTTACTACCGATGGCTTCAGACCAAGGCCCAGACCTTCGGTTGTCAATACACGCATGGATTCACACAGGAATGTTTTACCCGCGATCTCAGCCAGTTTTTCCTGAATACCTTCAAAACGACCAATTGGCAGACCAAACTGTTCGCGTACAAACGCGTACTCAGCAGTCGATTTCAGTGCGCTTTGCGCTGTTGCCGTACCCATCGCTGGTAATGAGATACCACGACCTGCACCCAAACAGCTAACCAGCATCTGCCAGCCGCGGCCAATGTTCTTCTGTCCACCAATGATGAAATCCATTGGGATGAATACATCAGTACCACGTGTTGTACCGTTATAGAAACGGACGCCCATTGGGTCGTGACGATTACCCAGTTGCACACCAGGGTGTGACTTAGGTAATAAAGCACAGGTAATACCCAGTTCTAGCTTGTCGCCAAGTAACTGGTCCGGGTCGAATACTTTGAAAGCCAGACCCAGTACTGTTGCGATTGGTGCCAGTGTGATGTAACGCTTGTCCCAGCTTACTTTTAAGCCGATAACTTCTTTACCTTCCCATTGACCTTTGGTCACGATTGCTGCGTCAGGAATGCCGCCGGCATCTGACCCTGCTTCCGGGCTGGTAAGTGCGAAACACGGAATATCTTTACCTACAGACAAACGAGGCAACCAGTAGTCTTGCTGCTCTTTTGTGCCGTAGTGCATTAACAGTTCACCCGGGCCTAACGAGTTAGGCACCATTACGGTAACTGCCAGTGCGCCACTCTTAGCGGCGATAGTCGCTACAATAGTAGAGTTCGCGTAAGGGCTGAACTCCAGACCACCGAATTTCTTCGGAATGATCATTGAAAAGAAACGATTCTCGCCCAGGAAATCCAGCACGTGCTGAGGGATGTGTTTTGAATTGCCTAATTCAAAATCATCGATCATTTCCAGTAATTTCTGTACAGGGCCATCAAGGAATGCCTGCTCGTCAGCACTCAGCTTGGCTTGAGGAACTGCACGTAACGCCTCCATATCAGGCAGTCCGCGATAAATAGACGACTCCAGCCAAATATCACCGGCGTCCAATGCTTCCTGTTCTGTAATTGAAATTGGAGGTAAAACTTTCTTCAAACTTGTTCTGATACTCATAACTCATCCGCTCATCTGACCAGTTGTGTGAAGCTAATACTACATCCTTTTTTTTATTTTGCAAATTTATTGTTAATTTGTTGAAAAATATGAAGAATATAGGGTTTTATTAGCCGCGCTTGTAAATCTGATACGAAAAATCAGACACTTACCACTACGGCAGAAACAGAAAAAGAGTGCAAAAAATAAACGTTATTGAATAGGGCTTCGGAAAGTTTCCGATACAACGCCCGCGAAAAGCCCCTGTTTTTGGCACTCTGGGCTACACTGAGACGAGTGAAAAACAATGGGTGATGTTGAGTGACATCGAATTACTATGATGCGATGGTGCTTTACGCTGTCAATGGGTATAGTGGCATCATCATAATAAGAAGGAATTACCTATGACTAAATTGGGACGGGTGTTTGCGCGCACTTTGCTGGCAATTTGTTTTACCAGCGTGGCTTTGTCACCGGTTATCGCCGATGAAGCCGAAGGTTTACGTATTGCAACGGAGCGTAAAGCGCGCAATTCGGGCTGGGAAGATACAGTGGCGTCCACCACCATGGTGCTTCGGGATACGCGGGGCAAAGAATCTGAGCGTGCATTGCGCGTGTATACGTTAGAACGGGCTGACGAGGGAGACAAATCCCTGACTGTATTTGATTCGCCGGCAGACGTGAAAGGTGCGGCGTTTCTCAGCTTTTCAAATACTTTAACGCCTGACGATCAATGGATGTACCTGCCCAAAGTGAAGCGGGTGAAACGCATTGCGTCGCAAAATAAGTCCGGGCCTTTCATGAGCAGCGAATTTGCTTACGAAGACATGGCGTCCTTTGAATTAGAAAAATACACGTTCAATTACCTTAGAGATGACGAATTTGATGGTCAATCGGTATTTGTGGTGGAACAAACACCTGTCGACAAATTTTCGGGTTATTCAAAGCAGCTTGCGTTTATCGACCAGGAACACTACCGCTTATTAAAGATGGACTTCTTCGATAAAAAAGGGGATTTGCTGAAAACCCTGATCTTAGAAGACTACGAGTTGTATCTCGATCAGTACTGGCGTCCGCATACTTCAGAGATGTTTAATGAGCAGACAGGGAAAAGTACCGCAATGTTTATTAATGAAATCGAATTCAAAACCGGGTTGAAAGATAGCGATTTAGACAAAGACAGTCTGAAGAGGGCCCGATAGTTCATGCGTCAGTTACTTCCATTTATTGCACTGTGTTGCGGTGCGATCACACCCATCGCACAGGCAGATATTGAATACAGCGGAACCGCAACAATCGAGCAGCGGTATTTTTTACAGGATCCGCTCTTTCCTGAACAGCAACGTGCCCAAACATCAGTTACTTTGTTACCCGAAGTGTTTATGAGTTGGAACGACGGCTATGACAGCCTGACGTTTAAGCCCTTTGTTCGCGCAGACCAGTATGACTCTGAGCGAACGCATGCCGATATTCGGGAGTTAATGTGGCTGCATGCCTCCGATAGCTATGAGTTGCGCGCTGGGATCGGCAAAGTATTTTGGGGCCAGACCGAGTCGGTTCATTTGGTTGATGTGATCAACCAAACCGACTCCGTCGAGCGGGTTGATGGTGAGGAAAAACTTGGACAACCTATGCTAAGTGCCTCTTACCTAATGGAAAGTGGCGCGGTCAGCGTCTATGTGCTGCCGTATTTCCGCGAGCGCACGTTTGCCGGGGCAGAAGGTCGTTTGCGTCCGATAGTGCCAATTAGCAATGACAATGCTGTGTATGAGTCAGAAGACGAACAATCGAACCTGGATTACGCCGTGCGCTGGCAACAAACGCTTGGCGACTGGGAAGTCGGGTTGTCCTATTTTGACGGCACGAATCGAGAGCCACAGCTGATTGTTGAGGGGGGGCTTGAAACAAATGATCTGGTCCTGCGCCCTTACTATGAACAAATGCAACAGGTTGGTGCAGATCTGCTTTGGGTTAATGGCGCAGTGTTGTACAAGTTTGAAGCAATCCATCGCAAGAGCAACACGCAAAGTTTCCTGGCCGCAGTAGCTGGGTTTGAATACACCAGTGTCGGCATTTTTGATTCGGTGTACGACATCGGATGGCTGGCCGAGTACCAGTACGATGAGCGTGATGCCAGTTTTTTTGTACCGGCTCAAAACGACGTGATGGTTGGTGTGCGGTGGATATGGAATGATCCTGATAGTACTGAATTGCTAATGGGCTACGTTCAGGATCTGGATGACATGGAAACGTACAGCGCGTTTGTGGAAGCGTCGAGCCGTATGACAGACAACTGGAAGTGGACGCTAAACGGTTATTTCTTTTCCACTCAGTCGCAAACAGACCCGTATTTCTTTGTGCGTCGCGACGATCATATTGAAATCAACGTAGAGTATTTCTTCTGATATCACAGCATGGATATCTGAAACTGAATAACTGGCAGTGAGACAGAACAGCATGACTGTCAAAATGGAATGTGAAGTATGAAATTAGCAAGTATTGCAATAATTATTGCCGGCGGTCTGATGTCTCAATCTGCTGTCGCGATTGAAAAAATGTACGGCGTTGTGAGTGCCGGCTATACCGATTTAGAGTACAGCAATACCGTAGAAGAGTCGTTTGGTTATAAACTGATTCTGGGTCATGAATTTCACCGGCAATGGTATGTAGAAGCTGGCTTTATTCAATTTGCAGACATCGACACCGAGAGTGACTATTCCACGTTGGGTGTTCAGGCCAATGGACTGTATCTGGGTGTCGTCGGAAAGGCATCGCATGCGGTCGGCGAACTCTTTTATCGCTTAGGGGCTGCGAATGTTGACGTCCAGGCACAAGAGCTCTCAGCAGACGGGCAATGTAAGTTTGGTGCGGCAGTAGGGGCTGTAAACGGACAAACCTTGTGTCAGTTTGACGAAGGCATCGCTGCCGGTATTATCGGTTTGGGATTTGACTACTATGTGGCAACCAAAACGTTTGTTCGACTTGAAGCGGAATATATGCGCGGCAAGGATGGCTTCGACACCAGTATGATCTCTTTGGGTATTCGCTATAATTTCAATTAAGTTTCTTTCCTAAACGCTGCATCGATCTATTTCTCGCAGCGCGCAGTACAAACCACATATGGAATTGCGAGGAGGGGAACATGAAAAACGAGCTGGACAGTAAGTTTGTTCTGCAAGTGTTCGATAAAATTCGAAATAATGGTGAACAGGTTGAGGAAAAGTACCGCCTGGAAGGTGTGTTAGCGTTTACTGACTTCGACGGCTACACCCTTTATATGCAGGACGCGCTGGTATCCATGCAATTCGGTTTTCACAACCAATACCGCTTTGATTATCAAAAAAGCGAGGACTTCGAGGCGTTTGAGAAAAAGCTCAAATACATCGATACTCATTACTGATTCTGCCTCGCCCCGTTACGCGCTTCTAAAGTAGCGCGCTAAAAAAACGCACTATAAAAATCTCGCTAATAAAAACAAAGTACACCGGCCTGTTAGCCTTTTTCTTCCAGAGTAGGAAAGCCCGCTGTTATCCGCTACAATTCGAGCCAGAATTTTACTGCCCACTCTGTTATGTAACCAATTTACGTGAGGGCAGTACGGATACCATCAAATAGGATTCTGCGCTTTTGTCTGTAGCAATTACGCCTCCCAAGTTTAAGTTAGCGTTTTTAGGACCAAAATTCTGGCCGGTTTGGATCAGTATGAGTCTTCTGTACATTGTAACCTGGTTGCCATTCCCGGTGATACGAGTGCTAGGCCGGGGGGCCGGTGTGCTGTTAGGTGCACTAGCAAAAAGCAGGGTTAAAGTAGCGCGCAAAAATATCTCATTGTGTTTCCCGAATTTGTCACAGGCTGAACAGGACAAACTGGTTAAGGCTAATCTGTATCGGGCTGGCATGGGACTGTTTGAAACGGCAATGGGCTGGTGGTGGCCAGATTGGCGCGTGCGTAAGCACGGCGAAGTAGAAGGTCTTGAGCACGCCAAAGCGGTATTGGCGCAACACAAAGGCGTGTTTGGTATGGCGCTGCACAACATGAACCTGGAATTCGCCTGCCGGGTATTGGGACTTAGCTACCCGAGCGTCGCGTTTTATCGAAAACACAATAACCCATTGATGGATTACCTGCAGTACCGGGGCCGGGCACGCTCTAACAAATATATGATCCACAAACGAAATGCCCGCGCATTGCTGGCTGCGCTTGATGAAGGCGAGCTGTGTCTGTATTTGCCGGATCAGGATTACGGCCGCAACCAAAGTATTTTTGTGCCGTTTTACGGGGTGAAAGAGACGGCGACTACCACGGCTACACTAATGTTCATTCGTCGGACCGACAGTATTCCGTTAATGGTTACCTCACAATATACCGATACAGGATATAAGGTGAAGTTTTATCCACCGTTGATGGCATTAAAAGAGCTGGATGATGAGGCCGGTCTGACGCTGTTAAATGCTAAAATTGAAACCATTATCGATGAGCAACCAGACAGTTACCTGTGGATGCACAAGCGATTCAAGACGCGACCGGATCCGGACGCGCCATCTTTATACAAAGACTGAATGCGAAAGCCACAAAAGTGTCATACAGTAAAGCTATGTCGTTTTCATTAAAAGGCATGTACAGAGGTAGTAACGCATGAAAAGACAACCATCTTCTGCGGTCTTTTGGGCCAAACATTTAAGCCTGGCGCTGGCTGTGGTGATTATTGCGGCTGTGGTTATTTATTTGCAGTTGGGGAATACCAGTGCGCCGACGCCGGTCGATGCGCCGGCTGAACGCTCAGTAGCGAAAGGGCTGTCAGATTTTTATCGCGACTTCAGAATGTCGGCCAACGACCCGGTTAAAAGTGAAGGCGCTGACATGGTGCTGGATATTACACCTTCTGAGCAAAGTCTGGACGACCAACTGCAATCCATGTCAAGTGACCTGAAACCTGCTGAGGGTCGCTGGGTTGGCGAGTACAAATTCCGTACGTTCAAAGCCGGCAATACCCTGCGCGAAGCAATCTCGTCTTACGCGGAGCAGGAAGGGATGCAGGTTATCTGGGATCTCAATCAGGATTTCGTGATCAAACACCAATTCCAGATGGACAATACCATTGCCGGTTCACTGGCTAAAATAGCCAGTGCCATAGACAGTAACTTTGAGGGTAAAGTGGCGACTTTTGTTTGTCCCAAACAACGTTCCCTGGTGGTCACTGAAACCGTTACTGAGTACCTGACGGAAAATTGCAGCCGGGTAAACGGTTAAATTCAGCGCAATGTTCTCTATTGCGCTGGTCTGTTTATTCCTTGTTATCCGCAGTGCGTTTATCGCCGAGGCAAGACTGCCATAACGCGGAGACCTGCTGACGTATTTCATTGAGCACATCGGTTTGGCTAGCCAGTTTAACACCTGATAGCGTCAGCTGATGGTAATGATCACGCAAGGTCAGGTAGGCACTCTGTAGTGTTTCCGCCTGTTCAGGTGACAATAGTCCAACGTCGGCGACGGTATCAATGATCCTCAAATTGTCAGTCCATTTTACCAATGCCGGGAATTGGTGGGCGTAACCCAATACCCAAAACTGCGTCATAAACTCAATGTCGGTAATGCCGCCCTCACATTGTTTCAAATCCAGGCCGTCGGCCTTAGTATCCAACAAGTGCTGACGCATTTTTTCCCGCATCGAAACTACGTCTTCTACAAGCGCAGGTAACGCTCGCTGGCGCTGAAGAATGGTCCGGCGGATCCGCATAAAACTGTCGTGCAGGGCGGTATCGCCAACGATACTTCTGGCTCTCACCAGCGCCTGGTGTTCCCAGGTCCAGGCTTCATTTTCCTGGTAGTGAGCAAAGCCATTCTCATGACAACACAGTAGCCCGGAATTGCCTGATGGACGCAGTCGCAGGTCTGTTTCATAGAGCTGACCGGCCATGGTTTTGGTGTTGAGCAAATGCATGATGCGTTGCGATAACTTAATATAAAATTGTTGCGCTGAGATTGCTTTTTTACCGTTCGTTATGCTGTCTTGTGGCGCATTGTGTAAAAACACTAAATCCAGATCTGAGCCATAACCGAGTTCATAACCGCCGAGTTTACCGTAACCGATGATCAGGAAGCCAAACTCCCCTTCCTGCAGATGGCCCGGCGCACCGAATTTTTCGGTTACCTGCCCCCAGGCTGAATTGAGCACGGCGTGCAGCATGACCTCTGCTAACGCAGTGAGTTTGTCGCTGACTTTGGCAACAGGTAACGAACCGGAGATATCACTCGCCGCAATACGCAACTGCTGACTGAGCTTGAATTGTCGCCACTGTTCCATGAGTTGTTCAATATCATCGTGTTCAACGCGCAGTAACGCCTGGCGAAGTTCATCATTGTATTCGGCAAAACACAGCGTGATATCGGTTTGCTGTTGCTGCAAGTAAAGGGGCGTGAGTAATTCGTCCAGCAAAAGCGGAAAGCTACGTATTTGCTCTGTGATCCACTCGCTGCGGGCGCACAGTTTGATAAGTTGTTTCAGTACACTGGGGTTTTCGTGCAGCAAGTCCAGGTAGGTTGTTCGGCCCGTAATAGCGCTGATCACACTGCATAACCGCGGAAACAGTATCACAGTGTCTCCCGGGCATTGTTGCAGCATAAAATACAGCAGTTCGGGGATCAGTTTCGCCAGGGTATCTTCGCCTTTCTGGCCAATCCGGTGGCGTGACAAACTCTGGCGAAAGTCTGACAGCTGGTCGAACAGTATGCGTGCATTATCAGGCGCCAGTTCTGTCTCAAAAAGCTGGCTGAACTCGACGTCGGTCATCGTGACTACCCAGGCGTCTTTACAACGGGTAAACAATGAGTCGTGCTGTTGGGCCTCGTCGCCGGGTTCGGCGACTAACTGGTTAAACTGAGCATGGATACGCCCCATGACTTGCTCCAGTTCCGCCAGGAAGGATGCGTAGTCCTCAAACCCCATAACCTGTGTTAGCACATGTTGAGGCCAGGGCTCATCCGGCAATAACTGGGTTTGCTGATCGTTAAACTGTTGCAGCGTGTGCTCGGCTTTGCGTAAAAAGTAATAGTCTGCAATCAGCGTGTCGATATCGTCTTGTTCAATAAGCTGAAGTTCAACCAACTGATGCAAAACGTGGATCAGCTGACGCGACTGTAAGCGAGCCTCACGGCCACCGTGAATCAACTGGAAACTCTGAGCAAAGAACTCTACCTCGCGAATACCACCGGGGCCGAGCTTGATATTGTTATGCAACTGACGCCGACGCAGCTCCTTGTTGATCAGTTGTTTCATATCCCGAATGGCGTCCAGGGTGGTGAAATCGAGATACCTGCGGTAAATAAATGGCTGCAGTATACTTTCCAGTTGCTCGGTGTAACGGCAGGTGGGGTTCAGAATGCGTGCCTTGATCATGGCGTAGCGTTCCCACTGACGTCCCTGGTCCTGATAGTAATCTTCCAGGGCGCCGAAATGCGCCACCAGTGGGCCACTTTCACCAAACGGGCGCAAGCGCATATCAACCCGGAAAACCTGACCGTGCACGGTGATCTTGTTCAGGGCGGCAATCAGCTTCTGGGCCAGCTTGGTAAAGAAAGGTTGATTCTCAAGTGGTTTGCGAGGGTGATCGGTCTCGCCTTTGAGTGGGTAAGCGAAGATCAGGTCGATATCACTGGAGAAATTCAGCTCGTGTCCACCCAGTTTGCCCATCCCCAACACCAGCATCGGCTGTGGTCCAAACGGACCTTGCGGTGTGCCATGACGTTCACAAAGGTTTGCGTACAACCAATGATAGGCGCCCATAATTAAGGCGTCGGCGAGCTGACTTACCTGCGAAAGAGACGTTTCTATCGTTTGGCGATGAGTGAGATCGCGCCAGGCGAGGGCGGCCATATGTGTTTGTCTGAACTGGCGCAAAGCAGCCAGCAAATTGGGTTCACTCTCTACGTTTTCCAATTGCTCAGCCAGCAAAGTACACAGCGAGGCGGCGTCGGCATGAATATGCCACTGATGTTCTAGAATGTCTGCCAGTACCTTGGGCTGAGTCGCAATCAGTTCACCGACGAAAGGGCTCAATGCCAGAATCTGTTTGATATCGTTCTGATAGTCTGAAAACAGTGGAAATTGTTCGCTGGCGGCGAGGATACTTTGCCAGCGGCGCTCGACATTTTCCTGAATAATCGGAATTTGGGTTTTCTCTGTACTCATAATCACTTAGGATAATCGCCAATTGATGGCTGCAGTCTGGCACAATCCCCTTTCAGGCTCCAGCATCCTAATACCAAATTCCTGTATGACATTGAGGTAGAACATGGAAACTCTGGTTAAGTTAGTGCCGTTACCCCATGATTTGTGGGTGTACGTACTGATTGACGTGGCTCTGGCTTTGTTGCTTTTGCTGATTATGAAGTGGACCAATCGCACCCGTACCAGCGTTTCCGTTAGTGATGAATTGGGCGTTAAAGATAATTTTGCTTTTGGTATCAGTATTGCCGGCGGCATGTTGTCACTGTGTATCGTGCTTAGCTCTGTGGTTGGACGCCATGTTGGGCAAGGCTATGAAAGTGCTGCACTGGGTATGTTGATGTTTGGCTTTGTGGGTATTGTACTGGTGAAATTCGGCCGTTTTGCGCACGACAAAATTGTGCTGGATGCGGTTGATACACAATACAAAATCAGTGACCGCAGTGTCAGTGTTGCACTGGTTGATGCCTCAAGTGTGGTCGCCAGTGCGATTATTCTCAGAAGCATGATGGAATGGGTGGACGGTAGCGACTTAAATGCCATCATCGCGATTGTGACCGGGTTTTTGGTGGTCCTTACCATTTTATTGATCATGACCCGTATCTATGAACTGCGCTACGCGCTACAAAACCAAAACCACTCATTTCAAAGTGCACTTGAAACAGGCCAGCTAGCGTTAGCTGTGCAACATGCTGGCAACTTACTTGGCGTGGCGTTGGTTGTGTCATCTGCCGGACAGTTCCTGCGCTACAGTCCGGAGGGCTATGTTAGCAATGTGACTGGCTGGCTGGTTACCAGTATCGCACTGGCACTGCTGTTGTGGTTGCTGGTGGCCTTTAGTAAGAAAATGTTGCTTGGTGGCGTGAACTATCAACAGGAAGTTGATCAGCAACACAATGTGGGGGTTGCCGCCGTTGAGTTAACACTGAGCGTAGGCATGGCGCTTATTGTGAGCGGAGTGCTGAATTCATCTGCCGGATAGCTTCTGCAGAAAGTAAGCTATTTTCTACCGGTGGTTGCAAAGTGCGTTGAATGAGCTGCTGTTTAGCGGCTCTGGAGTGGCGTTTTATCCAGGCCTCCAACTGCAGCGCGACGGATTTGTTTGCGACTTCAAAAACGCATTCAAATTGCAACGGGCCTTTTCCTCTCAGCGCTTTGGCGCCGCCTTTGATAAGGCCACTGTGCTGACGAATGCGCCTGGCCGGGTTGTTCGTAATACCCGTGTACAATACGCCCTGCGCGGTGCTAATTATATACACATACCAAACTGTCATGAATTGGCTCTACACTACCTTTCGCTGTTATACTGCCGGCACTAGTGTAACTAAATAGACAAAAATGACACTTCCTGATTTTAGCCAAATTCGTATTCTGGTCGCGGGCGACGTAATGCTGGACCGTTACTGGACAGGCGCGACTGCGCGTGTATCCCCTGAAGCACCGGTGCCGGTTGTTAATATTAATGATATCGAAGACCGCCCGGGTGGCGCTGCAAACGTAGCTATAAACCTGGCCTCGTTAGGCGCATCGGTATCCTTGTTGGGTCTGGTAGGGCAGGATGACAACTCCAATATTTTGCAAACCCGTTTAACCGGCTATGGCATTGAATGTTTTTTCACGCCCTGCGAACAGTTCGATACCATCACCAAGTTAAGGGTAATGAGTCGAAACCAGCAATTATTGCGAATGGATTTTGAAAAGTCCTTTGCCAGTGTCGACAAATCGGCCTTGGTTGAAGCCTTTGCGGCGCAGCTCGATAGCTGTGATCTGGTGATTCTGTCTGATTATGCCAAAGGCACCCTCAGTGACCCTCAGGCGTTGATTCAGTTAGCCATTGCCAAGGGTAAACCTGTTGTAGTGGACCCTAAAGGCAGTGATTTTAGCAAATACCGACAGGCGACATTGATCACGCCAAACTTGGCTGAGCTTAGTGCGGTGGTTGGGGAAGTAGACAGCGAAACCCAACTGGTAGAGAAGTCAGGTGCTCTGTGTGAAAGCCTGTCTCTGGACGCGTTGTTGGTGACACGCTCAGAACAAGGCATGACGTTGTTCCAGCCGCAACAGCCTGAATTCCATTTACCAGCAAAAGCCAAAGAAGTGTATGACGTCACGGGTGCTGGTGATACCGTCATTTCGACTCTCGCAGCTTGTATGGCCGCGGGCGAGACGCTGCAACAGTCGTGTGTATTGGCTAATTTGGCAGCAAGCATTGTGGTAGGCAAGTTGGGTACTTCAACGGTATCGACCACCGAATTAGCGGTTGCTGCGGGTCAGCAGTCCCATCCAGACGGCGGGGTGATGACCGAAGAGCAACTGGTGCTGGCAATCGAAGCGGCGAAGCGTCGTGGTGAGCGTATAGTTATGACAAACGGGTGCTTTGATATTTTGCACGCCGGACACGTTTCATACCTTGACGCAGCAGGGCGGTTGGGCGACAGGCTAATTGTTGCTGTCAATACCGATGCTTCAGTACAGGAGCTGAAGGGCCCTGGTCGACCGGTAAACAACGTTCAGCGCCGTATGGCAGTGCTGGCCGGACTCAGTGCGGTTGATTGGGTAGTGCCGTTTAGCGAAGACACGCCGGAACGCTTGATTAGCCGATTATTGCCTGATGTTCTGGTAAAAGGCGGTGACTATAAAGTTGAAGAGATAGCCGGCGGCAAGGCGGTGATGGACAATGGCGGTTCAGTGGAAGTGCTTCACTTTGAAGAGGGCGTCTCTACAACCGGCATTATTGATACCATTGTGAAGCGGCAAAGCTTTCAACAGCAATAAACATCAGGGGCGAGAGTAATCGCCCCTGTTTCATTGTAAACGGTGAAATTCATCGTTGAGATAATGCACAAGTGGCAGCTTTAGGATAAGCTTAACCAAATCGCGCAAACGCGCCTCATGAAACACTAGCGGTAGTAGCAATCAATGTACGAAAGTTATTATGGACTTAACTCAAAGCCGTTTCAGCTGACTCCGGACCCGGCTTTCTTTTTCGCCAGTAAGTGGCACAAACGGGCCATGTCTTACCTGCAATACGGATTGTCGCAGGCTGAAGGATTTATCGTGATAACCGGTGACATTGGTACCGGGAAAACAACCATAGCAAACAGTTTGTTGGCCGATATTGAAGACGACATCGTGGCGGCGCAAATTGTAACGCCGAAATTGTCTCCCGATGAATTGGTTAAAATGGTTGCTGCGAAGTTTGAAATTGATGTGGCCGGTAAAACCAAAGCGGATATTTTAAAGGACCTGGAAAATTTCTTATTTGCTCTCAGCACACAAGGTCGTCGGGCACTGTTGTTGGTGGATGAAGCGCAGAACCTGCCGCTGGAAACCATTGAAGAACTGCGCATGCTGTCTAACTTCCAACAGGCAGGTAAACCCTTGCTACAAAGCTTCCTGTTGGGGCAAGAAGAGTTGCAGCCTATTCTGCGCGCACCCAACATGGAGCAGTTTCGCCAGCGTATTGTCGCCTCGTGTCACCTTGCGCCATTGACCCTTGAGGAAGTACAGTCCTACATTGAATACCGCCTGCAACACGCGGGTTGGAACGGGACACAGCTTTTCTCTGCTGAGGCCTACGAGCACATCTATAAATTTACCCGTGGTGTACCCAGAAAAATAAATACGCTGATGGACCGTATTCTGCTTTACGGATTTTTAGAGGAACTTGAGGTTCTCGATGAAACGGCGGTAGACGCGGTTATCGATGAAGTTCGCGAAGAAATGTTTGTGCCTGACACACCAGCAGCACCAGAGGAGCCGGAAGTTGCTGAAGAGCAAGCAGAGCCTACAAACAACGAGAACGCTCAGTCAGGCAAGCCACAGCGCTTAATCACGCCGAATGGCAATGAAGTGAAGGACGCTGAATACTACAAGGCCATGCTAGGTGAATTAGTGGATGCGCTTGATGACGCTATTAGCCACAAAATAAAACTCACCCAGTACATCGATAAGTTACTGAAGAAGAAGTACCGTACTTATGTCAGGTTGAAGTCTGATGATTAATGTTGTGAGGTAAATACAGCAATCTAACGTAAATTGAAAAAGGCCCGATAGGGCCTTTTTGCTTTTTTAGTGAGTTGCCAGGTCTAACGCCGGTTAGACTGCATTCGGTATGTCAGGCCCAGAGTGATGCGCGTTTCGTTGATCGTAAATGACGGTGTCGAAATATCACGGTTGTCTTCACTGTCCAGGTAGCGAATTTCCGCGTTTACCGATAACCCTCTGGACAACTGATTGCGCAAGCCAAGGGTATAAACCGAATTATCCGACTCGCCGTCAACACCATTTAACTCAGTATCGAAAATCGAATACTGGGCTCTGGCATACAGGTTACTTCTGGCGCCAGCTTGCAGGCTGGCATTCACGCCCAGTACTTTCTGGATTTGCTGGCGGTCATTTTCGCTGTAGGTTGTGTCAATGTAGCGAGCGTCAAACGACACGCGTAACTTACGCTTTTGGAACCCGAAGGTAGAGCTCAATTGACGACGTAATACTACTTGCTCAGTGACTTCCGTAATGACCTCTGAGAACTGAACTGTCTGTTCTCCCGGCTGTAATTCATAGTCAAGCGTATCGGGCTGGAAACAGTCGATAATATCTACGGCGCCGGCAGGGCAAACAAATGTGCCCGCATCGGCAAAATCAAACAACAGGCTGGAGTAGGTTGTTGTACTTTCCTGATATGACACCGACGCTCTGGCCGCCCGGGTGCCGTAGTTAAACGTGAAGCTACCAGCGTCGCCGTAATAACGGCGTCCGTAGTTACCCGCAATACTGGTACGTGGTGAAAACTGCCATTGGGTTGATACACCAACAAAGGTTTCGCCGTCATCGTTGCCGTCGGTGGATATTTTATTAGCGGTTACCGTAAAGAATCGTCCCGCTGCCGGGCGGTAATTTAACCCAACGCCATAGGTATTAAAGCGCTGAAACTGGCCGCTGAACAGGCCAAACCCGCCAGACAACTGTCCGTCAGTTTCAAACTCTTCATGGGTTGCTGTTAACACCAGGCCAAAATCACCATACAGGTTATAGCCAACCTGACCGTTAGCAGACAGGGATTCGAACATGCCAAAGTCCTGTCGGTCAATTTCGCGGTAATTGGCGCTGGCATTCCAATAGGCATTGCGAAACCAGTCGCCATTATTCAGGGTCAGCGTGGCTGATGTCCCTTTCGAGTCGATACCTGCATTTTGCGGATCCTGCTCATCCTCGGTAAGCGATGCGTCACTGCGGGCCTGATAATATCGCCCTGTGATATTCGCATCTACAAAATCGTTGCGAGCTACCGCCAGCGCAGCGCCAATACTGTGCGTGGTGGTTTTCGTCAGGTCCTGATTATTCAGCAAAAAATCCGACGAGGTATAAGTTCCCGGACGAACGGATTGATAACCCTGTGAGCCCTGAGCAAAAATCTGAAAGACACTGTCAATAACGCTCAATGTACCGTTGTAATTAAACTCGGTGAAACTGTCGGAGCGACTGCCTGCATCCAGTTCAAACCGTTGATACAGATGGGTAGCAGACACATTTGCATTGAGTTTTTTACTGAGATAACTGGCCACCACAGTGGGTGATATTTGCAGGGTGTCTCTGTCTTCGTAGCGACCAGGTGTATCGTCTGAAGAATCCAGAGATTGATGCACAAGTGACGAATTAACGGATCCGGTAATTTGCACATCAGCAACGGCGGCCGTACTGAATACAGCTGCACACAAGGTTGCGATAAGTGCCGGGCGAAACTGCTCAATCCTTTTCACAAGCTATCCTTATCGCTGATTAATCACGAGGTTCACTGCCATAATAGTAACCATAGTAGTTACCATTTTCGGCGCTTTCATTAACGGCTTTATTCACGACAAACCCGACGGCCATGTCCGGGTTTAATCGATCGACAATCGAGTTGATATCGTTGAGCTTTGTTCTGCCTTCTTCCGTTACTATTACGGCTTGTCCTGCAAAACTCGCCAGGATTGCTGATTCGTTGATACCGATCAAAGGTGGAGTATCAATTATTACGATACGGTCGGGATACCGATTCGAGAACTCGTCAATGGTGTACGCCATCCTTTCACTGGCAAGCAGTTCGGTTGAAAGGTGGTGAGTCTGGCCCGCTGGGATAATACGTAATTTGTCGACATTGGTGCGATACAGTACATCAGCAATGTCTTTTTCTTCGTCGAGCAGATACTCCATCAGACCATCCTGATGGTCAACGCGGAGTGTGCGCGTCACATTGGGTTTCAATACGTCTGCATCAACCAATAACACGGTTTTGTCTTGCTCAGATGCAATACTCAAGGCAAGGTTTATTGCGGTAAACGTCTTACCCTCAGATGGTCTGGCACTGCTCACCATGATGATGTTGCTGTTGTTCAGTGTTTTGGACAATGCGCCAAACGCGTTTTTAAGCAACTTGCGCTTAATTTCACGGTATTCCTCGTTAATCAGCTTCCGTGCATTGCTTACTGATACAAAGCCGCGTTCGTCCAGACTTTCAAGGTCCAGAGTCAGTGTTTTTACCTCCGGCGATGGCGGTGCTGATTCAGAAGCGCTGCTGGTGGCCGGAGTCACAGGCGCGCTAGGTGTCTCTGTAACCGGCGGCACAGCTGGCGCGGTTTCTACCTGACTCGCTGGAGCCGGCGTCTGTTGAGCTTGCCTTTCAAGTGTTCGTTCTATTGTCGATGCTTTTGGGGCTTCAGGCTGCTCTGCTGCTGCCTGAGCTTGCTCCGCTTTGCGTTTCGCTGCCGCTTCTTGTTGCTTTTGCAAGGCTTTTTCAATGCTGTTACCCATTACAAGAACCTCTCTACTAAATTAACGTGGGCAATTTCAGCGGCGACTAACACAGCGTACATGGACACAATGGCGCCCGATGACAGGATGAAGACAAACACTCTGAAACGATTTTTTCTTTGGATTTGTTTAAGGTTAAGGTGAGTCACAGCACCAAGTACCGGGAACGACGTTAGCTTGGTTAACTGACTGCCTCGAACCAATACTGGACGAAGTTGACTGATCAGAAATGCCAGACCAATACCGACACCGAAGCCCATAATTAAAATACCTGTGTAGAACATCAGGCGTTTCGGACCCGTTGGCTGGTCAGGTACCAGTGGCGGTTCGATAGTACGGAATTGTAATTCCTCAGACGAGACATCTGCCCGACGAGACAGTTCTGCCGCTTCTTTACGCTGCAACAACTCTTCGTATTTTTGCTTGGTAATACCGTAATCACGGTTGAGCGCCGTTGATTCAGCTTCAATCTGCGGTACCAAATCGATTTTATTTTTCAGTTCCTGAATCTTCGCGTTGTAGTCTGTCTCGCGCACTTTCAGCGATGCGATTTGTCCTTCTACGCGACTGATTTCCAGTTTGATTTCGGTTGCCAGTGGACTCAGGTTTGCAGTGTCTTCTTCATCACCCGCTTCGCTAAAGAAGGCCTGGATTTCTTCTTGTCTGGATTTTTCAAGTGAGGCGAGCAGGCTTTGCGCTTCAATAACATCAGGGTGTTTGTCAGTAAAACGTAAGCGAAGCTGATCAATTTGTTCTTCCAGCGTTTTGATACGCTCATCGTAACGCGTTGTAATAACAGGTGCATCGGATGAACCTTGTCTTACGCCGAATCCGTCAGACAGCTTGCCGCTGCTGAGCTGGCCCTTTAACGAGGTAACCTGTTGCTCGAGTTCTCTGATTTGTAACTTAGTTGCTTCAAGCTCGCGAGTTACACCCTGAAGATTAGAATAAAACGAACCTTGCACTGGCAGGATGTCATTGTATCTGCGCTGGAAGTCAGCTAAACGTTGTTCAGCTTCAATCAGTCGGGTTTCGTATTCGGCAATTTGCTCTTCAAGGAAACGACTGGCGGTGTCAGTATCACGGCGGTTATTACCCAAACTGCCTTCTACAAACAAATCCAGGGTTTCCTGAACGACGCGTTTGGCTAATTCAGGATCTTTATTTGAGTAGGAAATGGTGTAGATATTGTTACGGCCGGTGCGATTTAGCTTGATACTGTTACTCAAATTAGTAATCAGCCTGCTGTAGGCATCGGCATTGTTCACCGTGATATCAAGGTCGGATTCCCGCGCAATGATTTCAACATTTGAACGGCTCAGTAACGTTTGCGCCATCATGGCGATTTCTTGCTGAGGGTTGGTTTGGATCGCGAGACCACTCAGCAACGGCTGAAGCATTGAGCGCGTATCTACGAAGACTACGGCTTCCGATTTGTATACATCGGGCATCATAGCAATGTAACCGAATCCAACCGGGCAAATTAGCCATGAGCACAGCATGATGTAGCGTTTTTTTAGCCAGATTCCCCGAATATAATCGAGGATCATTTCTATTGTTTGTTGCAATTCCTGCATGTTTTTGTCCGTTTACCGCTCGAAAGACTTAAAAAGAAACATTTCGTTTCTAGAACCAGGCTTCAGGAATGATGACGATGTCGCCAGGCAGCATATCGACATTTTTACTGATATCACCGTCGCTGATTAAGTCTTCAATGGCAATTTTGAATGTAGTTTGACGGCCGTCTACGACACGGATGAGTTTGGCGTCGTTTCCGTCAGCAAATTCAGTCAGACCACCCACAGCAATCATGAGGTCGAGCAAGGTCATGTGCTCGGTGTAGTTTATTGCGCGCGGGTTTGTTGCTTCACCAATTACACGTACCTGCTCGCTCAATGGGCCAGAGAAGCCATTTACGCTTACTGTCACGCGAGGGTTGTTGATGTAGGTCGCCAGTTTTTCTTCGATTTCACGGGCTAACATGGTCGGCGTACGGCCGGACACATCCAAATCTTCTACCAGCGCAGTGGTTACCTTGCCGTCAGGGCGAACAATAAAGCTGCCTGAAATTTCAGGGTTACGCCAAACGAATATGGTCAGACTATCGCCTGGACCTATGAGATATTTGTAGTCGTTAACATCCGTTGTCAATGAAGGACGGGTAGTTGCCTGAGGCAGGTTACTAGTGCCACTACATCCCGTCAGTAAAGTCCCCAGTGCAGCTGCAACGATTAATAACCTGGTGTTTACCTTATCCATGCTTCTCTATCCTGTGCGTACTAAATCAAGTCCAGTGACGACTATTACCTGTCTGATTTTTTATTTTTCAGGGCAGGAAATGCGCCTGTTAATTTAATTTTAATTACTAATATAAAGCGATAGTGTGCAATTAGTCTATCTCAATCGCAAAAATTGTCATATGATAAATCCCAAACGCAGGTAGTGCGGCACTCAACAGACTTAGTAAAAGACAATATGGCAGTTGCAAAAAACAGACAAAATAAGCGCTCCAATGCGTTAGTAATCACGGAAGCGTTACTTGTTTCGTATGTGGGGTACATCACGAGTTTTATTCTGGTCCAGTTAGATTTGATTGCTGAGCCGGGGATCGAAAATTTAACCATCAATATTTTCCTGGTTACATTAGCCGTATTACTTTGTTCTCTATCTGTTGGTCTGTACGAAGCCAAACTGCGGGAGACCTTCCGCGGGATAATTCGGCGTATCTTTGTCAGTTTAGGTATCAGTTATTTTATTGTTGAAGTGCTGACCGGTACGCTGTTTTCCAGTCTGGACATGCATTCCTATTATTTACCCACCGCAATTTGTCTGAATATTATTGCGTTGGTGTTTTTCCGTTATTTCACTAATCGATTGGGGCTACTTGGTCTGGGTAGGGTCCGCCTGATGGTGCTGGGAGCGGGTGAAAGAGCCTCGATCATCGAAAAGCGCATGCGTCGTGACGTAGATCGCTTGGGCTTTGAATTACTCGGTTTTGTACCTGTGCCTGGTGATAACCGCGAAGACGGTATTAAAAATGAGAAAATCATTCACGTAAAAGTGGACGAGAATCTGCGCAACTTCGTGGTTGAAAACGATATTGAAGAAATTGTGATAGCGTGTGACCAGCGTCGAGGCACACTGCCTATCGAAACCTTATTCGATTGCCGCTTACGCGGTATCGAAGTAACTGACCTGCTTGACTTTATGGAGCGGGAAACGGGTCAGATTGCCGTTAATCTGATGTACCCGAGTTGGGTCATTTATTCTAACGGTTTCCATTCTCAGAATTACCTGCGTGATGCACTGGACTACAGTGTCAATGCGGTCCTGGCCTTGTTTGTGCTGATTTTCGCCTGGCCATTTATGCTAATTACTGCGTTGATCATCTATCTCGATGATGGTCGTAGAACCGGCACATCGGTGTTTTACAAGCAGGAGCGGGTAGGGCAAAACGGCCGGTTGTTTAAAATAATTAAGTTCAGAAGTATGCGGCCGGATGCGGAAAAAGACGGCGCGAAGTGGGCATCGAAAAACGACGATCGGGTAACGCGTATTGGCCACTTTATTCGAAAATACCGGATTGATGAACTGCCGCAGTTGATTAATGTATTCCGTGGCGAGATGTCTTTTATCGGTCCGCGCCCGGAGCGTCCGGAGTTTGTTGAGCAACTGGTCAAAGAAGTTCCTTATTACAATCAGCGGCACAACGTTAAGCCTGGTTTGGCCGGGTGGGCACAGCTAAATTACCCCTACGGGGCGAGTGTTGAAGATTCAATGGAGAAATTGAAGTTCGACCTGTATTACGTTAAGCATCAAAGCTTATTACTGGATATTCTGATTTTGATAAGGACTGTTGAAATCGTGTTGTTTGGAAAAGGCAGGTAATAATGAATATGCCTGTGTTGGATAACCGCCTGAATGCAATGACAGTTGACGTTGAGGACTATTTTCAGGTCTCTGCGTTTGAGTCAGTGCTTAAACCCTCTGACTGGTCGTCAATTCCGCTGCGTGTAGAAGAAAATACGCACCGGTTGTTGGATGTTTTTGCAGAGCATAATGCCAAGTCTACGTTTTTTACATTGGGATGGGTCGCACAGCGCTGCCCAACGCTCATTAAACGCATTGTGGAAGAAGGCCATGAACTGGCGAGCCACGGATTAAATCACCGCCGGGCGACCACAATGACACGCGATGAATTTATCGACGATGTGAAGACCAGCAAAGCCATCCTGGAAGATGCGGGCGGTGTTGCGGTAAAGGGCTACCGTGCTCCCAGCTTTTCCGTCAACGATGATAATCAATGGATTTACGAAGTCCTGGTTGAACTGGGTTTTGTATATTCCTCCAGTACCTATCCGATCTCGCATGACTTATACGGCGTACCAGAGTGGCCTCGCTTTAAATATCAGCGTCCGGAAGGAATAACGGAAATTCCAATTCCAACAATAGTCAAAAACGATAAAAACGTTGGTATTGGTGGCGGCGGTTATTTCCGGTTGTATCCGTATTGGCTGTCACGCAAGCGCATTCAAGCTTTTATGCAAAGTGAAACAGCGCCGTACAGTTTTTATTTCCACCCATGGGAAATTGACCCGGGTCAGCCTAAAATAGCCAATGCGCCGCTGAAGTCTAAGATTCGACATTACATCAATCTTGGACGCATGGAAGGTAAACTCAAACGCCTGCTCAGTGATTACCGCTGGGGTACCATGGCCGACGCTTACGAGCTCAAATAAGGGTAGCAGTAGTATGCAGGAGCAATCAGTCACAGGCAGTGGCGCCTATCCGGTCCGTCTTACATTTTCCGCTGTTACTGTGCTTATGCTGGTTGTTCTGGCCGCCTGGGCACTGGTCTTTCACAAGGGATTGGTCTCAGCGGTTGCCATTTGGTATGGCTCGGACATCTTTAACCATTGTATGTTCGTGTTGCCTGGGGCCTTTTACCTTATCTATCTGAAGCGCGACGCATTACTGAACACCCCGATTAAGCCCAGTATGTGGACGTTGATTTTTGTCGCTCCCCTTGTGGCCTTGTACGCTGTCGGCTTAGCCGGGGATGTCCAAATCTTCATGCATGCGGCCATGTTTACACTGCTTCCGGTGTTGTACTGGTTTGTACTGGGAACGAAAGCTGCCAGAACCATTTTGTTTCCCCTTGTATTTATTTTATTTTGTATTCCAATTGGTGAGGAACTTGTCCCCCTCTTACAGCAAATAGCGGCAACGTTCTCCGTACAGTTGCTGGAGCTCAGTGGTGTGCCGGTCTTTCGCAGTGGATTGTATATTGAGATTCCTAAAGGCCGTTTCCTGGTTGCAGAAGCCTGTTCTGGTATCAGCTTTTTTATAGCTTCTCTGGTTATCGGTAGTTTGTACGCCTATTTGAATATGCAGGCACCCTGGCGCAGGGCGTCGTTTGTATTGTTGTCTATCGTCTTTCCAGTTGCGGCGAATATTGTGCGGGTTTACGGCATTATCATGATCGCGCATATGTCCGATATGAAATACGCGGTAGGTGCCGATCATCTGATATACGGTTGGTTTTTCTTTGCTTTTGTAATCATTTGCTTATTGGCATTAGGTGAGTTTATTCGTGAGCGCGCGCCTAAATCGACAGCTGACGACATTGCAGACTCGAATGAGAGAGTTGAGCAACACAGTGGCCAGGCAATTTCGGCATACGGTAAAGCCGGATTAGCGGGTTTTTCCGCAGTCATGGTGCTGTCTACAGTGTGGTTTCAGTTTATCCAATCGGCACTGCCTGAGGTGTTAAACAAGGCATATACCTTCAACCGCGCGACTGAGGACGTCGTTGATGATGCGTCAATGCGTTTGCCGTGGCAGGTGAAATATCGCCGTGCGACCGCAGAGCGTTATTTGTTGATGGACGCAGATGCCACTGCTGAGATCACGATTTATCAGGCTTTCTACGCCGCAGGGCAAGGGGAGTTGATCAGTTCAATCAATCGGTTTTACGACCAGGACAACTGGACCAAGGTCGAAGATATAAAAATAGACGCGTTAGACAAGCCCTATAGTATGGAGCTTATTTCTTCTCCGAGCGGGCAGTTGCGCTTGATGGCTTATTGGTTTGTGCTTAACCAGTCTGTCTATGCTAACCAGCGTGAAACCAAAATTGCACAGATTGCGAAGACGTTGTCGGGTGAGCCAGCTCATGGCGGTGTTGTTGCACTTTCAATGGAAGTGGAGCGACGTGAATTAGCCCGTCAACAGGCCCAGCTAAGTGCGTTTATTGAAAAACAGTACGCGTCGTTAAGTGATGATGTGAGATTAGGGCAATAAGAAAAGCTATTGCGCTATTGCCGCTCTAACGGCTGGCCGGTATTCAGGCGGAAAGCGTTCAATAAGCGTCGACACTTGTAAGGGCGTTAACTTATCAGCATTGTGGTTGTTTGTGACGGTGGCGCCACCACCGTTACGGCGCCGTATACGTTTGTTCGTGGTATTGTTAGTGATTTCTACACGCTGAGTTGCTGGAAATCGGTATTCAATACTGTTGGGATAGCTGTGATATTGCAGAACCCAGTTACCGCTTACAATGGTATCGGGCGAACTTTCCAGCGTGATACCCGCATCTGCATAAGGGTGGCTATTGTCAGCGTGTATTATCCAGTTATCTTTTATCACCCCACCTTGGTTCCCCTTATTGGCCATGCCAAAGCCAATGCCACGATCACTGTTTACAATGATGTTGTCTTCCACAGTAATATGTCCGCTGCTATACCAAAGATGGATAGCGTGTTCAGCTACGCGCTTGGCGGGGCTGGCAATCCCGTAAAACTGATTGTGTCGGATGTGCCAGTGTTGTCCCAAGTGCAGGTCAATGCCGCCAATATAATATTGTGGACCAATACCTGCTGAATAAGCGAAGGTGCTATACTCAACGACTCCGAAGTCAGCAGCCTCCGGCTGTCCAGGCCGATGGCTGACCTTTAATAATTGCTCATAGCTGTCGCGTAGCACAGAACGCGACAAGTGGAAATAATCTGCATTGTTTTCACCCGCTACCTGAATAATGTGATTCGGCGCTTGTTCTGCAGTTAAACCAATAAAACTAAAATGAGGTGCATTCACGCGTAGCAGGCTGAACACCTGGCCTGTTTGTTTCATTCCCGGACCGCGCAAGACTACGTCCTTCGCATTAAGCGATTCCGATTGCAAAGTGATCCCCGGTGCGGTGACCACAATCGGGCGGTGAATCGCGTATAGACCGCGACGCAGCTGTATGGTGGTGTTGCCGCCTACTCGATTGGCTTCGTGAATAGCCGCATAGAGTTGTTCACTACTTTCAACCGTAATATGGCGCTTAGCTTCTGCCGCAACAGTATGCATGCTGTTTAACATCAGCATACAGGCGACAACTAGGAACCATCGCTTTAATATTATCATGTGTCTTTTGGCTTGCGGCTTCCCAGAACTTTAGCTGGGTTGCCCCCTACAATAGCGTAATCCGGGACATCAGAAATAACCACGCTACCAGCAGCGACAACACATTTTTTTCCGACATTTGCCATGACTAAAGCGCCGTTGCCCAACCAGGAGTCTTCACCAATCTCTACCTGAGTAAATGTACCGCCTTGTTCCCGGAGTGGTGTGTCAGGATCAGAGAAATTGTGTTGCCCTTTGCCACTCATAATATGCACACCACTGCCGAGTAAACAATTTGCCTGGATACGGCATTTGCCAATATTGCATTGCGGGCCAATATAAACGCCGTCACTGATATGTGTGTCGTGCTGAGAGAACAACGTACCAAATCCGATGACGGTATTTTGGCTGGTGTTATTAAGTACCAGGCGATAGAAAGCGGCGCGTAAATACACGCCTATCAAGCCGGGAAACAGGCTTACCATTTGCGACCAACTAGTGGTGGCCTGATCTTTGTCCATGAGTATTGATTGCAGCGTAAAACCAACCCAAAAAGGGAAGGCCAGTAATAGAAAGACCAGCCGTATGACCGACTTAATTAACGACTTCATTCGGCCTGCACCTCTTTTTCTTTTTGGTTGTCAGGCAGTAGCGATAACAGTGACTGTAACTTGCCCTGCCAGGAGTAATGCGCGGCAATGGTGTCCAATGCGGATTGCCTGACTGCCTGATAATGTGCCGGTGACGACATTAATGTTTCAATGGCGTTCAGCATCGCCTCGGGTGTATCGCCGATATGTAAGCTTTCACCGTCCTGGTAAACAATGCCTTCAGCCCCCATTGACGTCGCGACGACCGGTAACCCACAGGCAAAGGCTTGTAAAATCTTATTCTGAATACCGCGAGCGATGCGGAAAGGTGCAACAAACAGGTTACTCTCATGAAAATACGGCAAAATATCATCAACAAATCCGGTTACCGTTATACCGGGCTGCTCGGCAAGCTGACGAATTTCCGGTGCTGGGTTCATCCCCGCAATGGTTAAGGTTGCCTGAGGCCATGCAGAGACTACCGCTGGCCATACATGCCGATAGAACCACATCATGGCATCGACATTGGGCGCATAGTCCATTACACCAGCGAATAGTAGCCTGGGGACGTCGACGGCTGCCGGCGTGTCGGCAGGGTGAAACTCGGTTGGATCAATGCCGTTGCCAATGGTTACTACATTGGCTTTTATTGCTGGGTTTTCTGCTTTAAACAGGGCTGTTTCTGGTTCAGCGACGAAGAAGCAGGCATCGAAGGTATTACCCACACGCTTTTCTAACCGTCTTACGCAGGCGGCCTCACGCCGGTAAACCCAGCTCATGGGAAAACGTGCGGCTTTCGTGTATTGATCCCACTTATTCGAGTCCATGTCCATAAAGTCCATGATCAGTGTTGGCTTAACGGCGCTCGTCTTAAGGACCCGCGAGCGAAAGACGTAATTTGCCATGCTGGATGCCGTGCACACAATGGCGTCTATATCGCCACCTGCCAGCACGTCATCGATTTGCGTTTGCAGCTCCTTGCTGTAAAAGTGGGCTTCACTCATTGATGCGTTGCTAACAAACCCCAAGCCGTAACGGGCGAGTTTATTGCCCAGTGCGGCGTGATAAACCTGACAACCATACTGGTCACGCAACTGGTCAAAGTAAGGAAGTTCATCATCGTTTTCAACAGGGGCTGCAACAGAAATAGCAATGCCTTGTTGCCGTAAAAAATTGATCTGATGGAACGAGCGTAGTTTCTCACCTTTGTTAGGGGGAAAGGGCACACGCTGAGCTAAATAAAGACAATGCAAAAGAAATCCTTGTTGTGTCGCACTCGAACAGTAACGCTAGTGTATTACGCTTTATTGTGAATAAAAAGGCGCAATATTTTCCGATAATTCTTCATCTTACGAAAAGCTCGCGTGGTTAATTAAACGATTTCTTTGCCTGCCTGCTGTCGAATAAATCTCCCTGGTTGAATCGCGATTTTCACGGCGAATTTGCTGTTACTCCACTTGCTATAAGGGCTGTTTGAAGCGATGGAATTGACTCACTGCGTATAGATACCAGTGTTTATCCAATAAATGCCATTTAATCATTAGGTTGGAATGTGTTTATCAGGCCAACTTGCCAATAGGTAAAGACCTGCTGTGAATATGGGTTTCTTCGGCAATTCCTGTTTACAGCCGGAGGGGGCGCGGGTATTCTGCTGTTATATTTCTGTACAAATTAAAGACATAACTGGAGTTCACATTGAAAACCCTGGTGCTCAGTCAGAATTTTCCACCTGCGTCGGGTGGAAGTGGCCGATGGTTTTGGGAGCTCTATTCCCGTTTAGGTGATAATTATCTGGTCGTTGCAGACGAGCAACCGGATGTTGAAGCGTTCGATGCGCAGTCTGATCTGCCCATAACCCGCATGCCTTTATATAGCCCGCAATGGGGACTGGCCAGTCTGGAAGGGCTCAAATACTACTATCGTAGCTATCGCCGGCTTCGCAAGCTGGTAAAAGCAAACAAGATTGAAATGATACATTGTGGCCGTGTATTACCAGAGGGGCTCATGGCGTTTTTTATCAACAAAACGCTGGGTGTTCCCTATGCTTGTTACGTACATGGCGAGGACCTGGAAGCCAGTGCATTGTCACGTGAGTTAAATAGTCTCACGAAAATGGTTATGCGAAGCGCGGCAAAAATAATTTGTAACAGTCACAATAGCGCTGGCATCGTTGAGCGAGTAGATAACAGTGTGATGTCAAAAGTGGTGGTGATGCACCCAGGCGCAGATACCAACAAGTTTGTTCCATTAGCACAGCCTGATACCGGATTTCTGGCTAAAATGGGCTGGCAAAATAAGCAGCTAATTGTCACCGTTGGGCGTCTGCAGGCGCGCAAAGGGCAGGACAAGATGATCGAGGCGATGCCTCAGGTGTTATCAGTATGTCCGCAAGCGCACTATGTGGTTATAGGTCATGGCGAATGTGAGCAGTTATTGAGGGATACGGTCGAGCGACTTGGGGTGCAAGCGCATGTAGACATCCTCACTGCCTGTGACGATGACACCATGATTAAGTGCTATCAGCACTGCGATGTGTTTATTTTGCCAAACCGCACAGAAGGACAGGATATCGAAGGGTTTGGCATGGTACTGGTAGAAGCGCAAGCTTGCGCGAAACCGGTGATTGCCGGCGACTCCGGCGGCACCAAAGAAACATTGATAGCCGAGCAAACGGGTAAAATCGTAGATGCAACTAAACCTGAAGCGTTGGCCAGTGCCGTAGCGAGCTTCCTACAATCCCCTGCGCTAGCGAATGAATATGGTCGGGCGGGACGCGAGCACGCAGTCAGTCAATTCGACTGGGAGAATGCGGCCAGACGCGCTGAGCAAATCTTTAACACCATTGCCGACTAATTACAGACATTGCCCCTACACAGTGGTACTGGCAACAACTGTTGGAAAAAACAGCTATAACCGTTTGAATAATGTACAGTTATGATATGGTATAAATCGGTAAACTCAGGCTGGCTTGTATCCGGTCAGATTTGAATTAATAACGGGGTAAGTCATGACAGTTGCCGTACTGGTAGCTTCCAATAATCAGGTTAGCGAAACCTTTGTGCGCCGCCATATCGATATGTTGGGTGAAAATTGTATTGTTATCCACGGTGGCAGTACGCCGTTCAGGATGGATGGGTTTGAGCCCTCTATTACTCATAAGCTGGCTTACCGGGCTAAAAAAGTCCTGGGTATAGCGAATGACTACTACGACTATACGCTGGCTCATTTATTGAAATCGCAGAACGTCACTTGCTGCTTTGCCGAGTTTGGGCCGATTGGCGTGGGCGCCATGAATGCCTGTGAAAAGCTGGGCATCGACCTGATTGTTCACTTCCATGGTTATGATGCATTTAAATACGATGTCATTGACCACTACAAAGACAAATATGCCCACTTGTTTACGTTTGCCAAGTCAGTTATTTCAGTCAGTACTTCAATGACAGAGCAGTTAGTCTCGCTAGGGTGTAACCCGGACAAAATTAAGTACCTGCCGTGCTTGCCTTACAACGGTTTTAGCAATCATCAGTATCAGAATAGCGGGCAGCATCTACTTTCCGTAGGACGATTTGTAGAGAAGAAGGCCCCGTGGCTGACATTGCTTGCGTTTCAGAAAGTACTTCAGCAATGCCCTGACGCGTCTTTGACCATGGTAGGTGATGGTCCGCTGTTACCCGTTTGTAAGAGCTTGTGTGACGATTTAGCTATACCAAATGTTCGTTTTCTCGGTGCGAAATCTCACGATGACGTAGCTACCTTAATGCAAGAAGCCACGATATATGTTCAGCATTCGGTTGTCAGTAGCGATGGAGACCGGGAGGGGACACCCGTGTCTGTATCAGAAGCAATGCTGGGCGGGCTACCTGTCGTTAGCACGCGACATCAGGGGATAGCCGATCTCATTCAGGATGGTGAGACCGGTTTTGTAGTAGATGAGCACGATACTTCAGCAATGGCAGCTAAAATCGTAACCTTATTGAACGACGAGGCGCTTAGGCTAACCCTGTCTGTCGCCGCTAAGCAGTCGATTGAGGCATTAAAACAAATGATTGGCGAGGAAGCGTATTTTGCTTCTCTTCGTCAACAGCATGCGTAGTGTGATAGGTTCGTTTAAAGGCTGCAGAAAACGTCAGCAACCTTAATGAGCGCTTAGCCTCTGCTCAGACCAAGCATGCGTTTAAGCTTGTTCTTGCGGTATTCAGCGCCTGCTTTCTTCTCGGCCTGACGTTGCTCTTCTTCAAACTGCGTGGTGAGATCTGCCCATAGGTCAGGTCCACCAAACTTTTTTACCCGGTCCGCATATTTATCGGCAAAGGGTTTCAGAAGCGCATCTGAGCCAGTGTAGATGCCACGAAACATACTCTTCGTAAAATGGATAAATACGACGTCGAATTCACCGTTAATTTTGACTTCACCGTCTACCAGTTCACGCTTGCAGTCCACTTGATTCCAGTTACCCACATTACAGCCCCGATGACGAAGTGATTCGACGCCTTCAAAGCGGGTTGGCAGGATATCCAGATACCGCTGGTCTGCGAAATATCCTTCTGCGCCATTGACTTCACACTTGAATAAACAGCACTTTGCCCAGTATTCCATCGCTGGGATACCGGCTTTAGACGCTGCGACGAATCCCGCATTGTACATGCCATCTACAAAGTTTAGCTGAAAGTCATGAGGATCTATGGTCGGATCGGAACACCGCATGTGTGGAGTGAGTAACACACTGGCGGTATCGAGTTTATCAAACAGGAACTGGTAATCACTGAAGAAGTTCAGATCGCAGTCGGCGCAAATTACCTTGTCGTACGTATTTAATAAGTAGCGTGTTAACACCGATTTCATTGCCCAGCGAAATAAGTTCTGGTCTTGTTGCGCGTATTTATCGCAAATCGCTTTTCCCATGCCATCCTCACACAGCACCTGGTAACTCGTCACGAATAAATTGTCTTTATGGTATCGCTTTAAGTCTTCGTCGCTAACCGGATCGGAGATCATGACATGTAAATGAATGTCGGGGTTAAACTGTTTCAGCGAGTCGTGCAGTGACAGTACATAAGGCATAAAGCTGTACGAACTAATAGTACAAAACGTTTGATTCATCGCGGTTCCTTAACGCTTTATTATTTGTTTGATGAGTGCTTTGTAAAAGCGTAGGCGCTGAGCCGGGCGTAAATTCGGTGTGAGGTATTCCAGCCAGGTGAGGTGTTGTTTATTGGCCATCCATTCCTCAATCATCCAGTCGTGCTGAAGTGGCGCGTTCGCCCCGGGCATTTGCCGGGCAAGAGCAGCTTCAACGACGGCATTGTATTCGGCAAATCTCGCTGCCAGGCGCGCACTGTCGCGTTTTAAACTGGTTGCGGTGTCATACCGTCTGAAGTAGTTAAATGTCTCCGGGCTGTAAGCCACATTGCCATGAGAGGCCAGCAATATCCAAAACAGCCAGTCTCCACAATAGCGGTAGTTCATAATGTCGCTTATATACTTTAAACCCAACGACCGTTTAAACAATACGGCAGACGCATTAGGAATAGTGTTTCTATGGATCAGGAACCGGGCAATCTCGCTGTTGCCAGCATTAACAAATGGGGCAGTCCAGCGAGCGGGTTGAATGACTTCGCCCCAGGCATTGAAGCCCTGATTATTTCCGTGCTCGTCAATGCGATAAGAGCGGGCAAATGCGATTGCCACGTCGGCTTCATTGTCGGCAAAGTGAGTCAATTTGGATAAAAAGTCGGGGGCTGCCACATCATCACTTTCAGCCAGCCAGATATATTCGCCCTGGGCTAGCTCAAGTCCTTTTTGCCATTGAACAAAAGGGCTACCGGAGTTGACGTCATTTACAATTAAATGGCTGACTTTGGGATGGGTTGCGTAAGAGGCCAGTACCTCTGCGCTGTTGTCGGTACTCTTATCGTCCAGAAGAATCAGTTCGTAATCCTGATAATCCTGCTGAAGGATACTGTCGATGCGTTCAGTTAAAAAACGGGCGTGGTTGTAATTGGGTACAATGACTGAAACAAACGGCATTACGTTTAGGGTCCCTTGCGCTAACTGCAAATGCCATAATACACAATTTGGTTTAAGAATAAACAGGCGCTAGCTGTCTTGCAGCAATGAGGCTAACAATGCTCGGTTGTGTTTGACCCGTTGATGTAACCGTTGAAAACACAAATTGGCTTGTTGATGCGCTTCATCTTCATCGCGTAACAGCGTTAGACACCGGTGGGTGAATGCGGGACTGATTAAATCCTGCACGTTTTCCTCAGGTAACAGAAACTCTACACCTGCTGCTCCACAAGGCGTTGATACGACCGGGATACCGAAGCCGACGGCTTCAATAGTTTTAATTTTTAATCCGCTACCTGTCTCGCAGGGATTGATAATCAGGCGGCATTGTTGGTAGAACGTTTTCAGATCGTCAACCCAGCCCACTAATTCAACGTTGTCAGCATCTGTGGTGATGTTCTTCGTTACGGAACCGGCCACCTTAAGGACGGCGTGAGGGCATTGTGCCAGGAGCGATGGCCAAACCTGTGCAATAAAACGCTGTAAACCTTCAGTATTGTGCTGGTTGCCCGATGCCAGGAAACCTATGACCGGGTTTTTACTCGGGGTGGCTTCAGGCTGATCGGGCGCAACCAGAATATCCAGTGTAACTACCTCGGCCGGTGTTGTTGCTAACAGCCTTTTGAAATATTGGCCTTCCTGTTCCTGAATGGCGAGCACGATATCTGACTGAGACAGTAAATAACGCTCCTGCCAAGGTAATAAGCTCAGCCAATACCCTTCGCTTCCCGCTTGCCGGATACCGCGATTGCGGTAACTGAACTTGTCCTGCGCGTCGACCAGCACTTTACAGCGGTTGTTCAGGTGCTTGAGCAGTGGTGACATAAACCCGTAAACAAGCAGAATTAAGTCCGGTTCAATATCGTTAACCAGTTGGTTAAATGTTTGGCAGCTTTGCCGGGAGACATAGCCATCAGACAACATAAAATCAAACAGCCAACCCGTCTTGTGAATGCGATGGTAGTAACGGCGTTTAAAATTAATGAGCGCGTTTTGCAGCGGACGGGGATGATTGTCCAGGTGATGGAATCGATCGCCAAATATCTGTTTCATGGCTGGCTCATTCAGTTGAGTTGACATCGCCTGAATGGGGCACAACACAAAATGTACCTCGTAACCCAAATTTTCCAGACAGGCATGCAACTGTCTGACTCGCTCGGCATTCCCCGCAGCAGAGGGATAACAAGCGACCGGGCTGGCAATAATACATTTCATCTTTGTTACCGTTGGTAGAGTTCAGCCGTTAAACGGGCCACATCCGGCCAATTCATCTTGTGAGCAACAGCTTTATTGGCTTCGCCCATTTTAGCAACATCACTGGCCGATAAGCCTGCCAGTTGTCTCACCATGTCGTCTTCGTCTGTATAAAACAGTGCGCCTTCATCCGGCACGCAATCAAACACTTTTGATAACTCTGGCAATAACAGCGCTTTACCTTCTGTCATGGCCAGTAGAACAGACCCTGATGTCAGGGTATCGGAAAAGGGCACCGCAATCATATCGGCCGCGCCCAACCAGTCTGCCAATGCCTCATCAGTCAGAAACCCCAGGCTCAAATGAACGTTATCGGCCTGGTTACACACCGTCTGTAATGACGCGGCATAGTCTTCATTGTCTGCTTTGCCCATAATTAACAAATGAATATGGTCAGGTACCTTGCCAGATGCAAACAGTGCAGCAAGCTTGTCGATGCCTTTGTAGGGGCGCAGCATGCCAAAGCTCAGTATGACCGTATGCTCTGGCGGAATATTTTTAGTTTTAAGCAAAGTGTGCCGATCTGAGGCGGGACGAGGGTAAATACCTTCGTAGTTTCCGTGAAAGATAACCTTTGCCTTGTCTTTTAGGGCTGGCATTCCATAGGCTTCGGCCAGTCTGTCAGCCGCCGATTGGCTGTGTACAATGATGTCGGATACGGACTTTACCAACAAGCGGCGAACAAACAGTTCAACAGTTCGATCGAAGTTTTCGTGGGAAAACTTATTGTGTACGGTCCAGACGATTTTTTTGCCGCGTAGTCTTAACCATAGACAATCCAGTGCCAGTAACACACCACGCAGTTTTGCTTTAAAAGGCGATGAAGTCCAACTCAATACAAACAACAAGGGAGAGAGCCAGTGCAGGTGAATTATTGTTGCCTCAGGATGCTGCTTGCTCAACTCAGAAAAGGGAAAGTAACCAAGCGGTAATTTATCGAATGAGACCTGCACGTCCTGATCCGACAAATGGTTAGCTAACAATGATTGGTACGGATTGCCTTCCCGAAAATCCGGTACCATTACAACGTGTTCTTTTCTCACTTTTGTCCTGTCAGCGTACGACGATATACGCGGGTAAACTTGTCCAGATAAGCTTGTAAACTAAACTCGGATACAACCCGTTGCCTTGCAGCATCGGCCAGAGCCTGCCTTAACGACTCGTTGTCCAGCAATCGTTTAACGCCGTCGCTGAGTGCTTGTGGATTGTGTGGTGGAACAAGAATGCCACATTGTTCATCCACAATCGCTTCGGGTATACCATTAACATTAGTCGATACAATCGCCTTTTGCATGGCCATTGCTTCTAAAATCGATACAGGGAATGCTTCCTGATGAGAGGCGCATACCAATACATCGAGTTTGCCCAATAACGCCAGTACATTGTCTACCTGACCATGAAAGGTCACTTTGTCGCGAATACCCTGTGATGACGCATAGTCTTCGAGTAAAGTCTGCCGGGGAGCTTGCAGAATATCTCCGCCAATGATGTCGTAATGTACGTTGTACTGCTGATCAGACAGCAATTTCGCCATGTCCAGGAAGTCGATATGACCTTTGCGTTCCTGCAGGTTTGCCACAATGCCTACATGGGGCACGGCGTTGCTGCTCAGGTTAGGAGAAAAGCGTTCAATATCCACACCATTGTGAATGACATCATGACTGGCCTGGGGGCAGGCGTTGGCAAGTGGTGTCTGCGTAGCATGCATTAACTCTTCACTACAGTACACAAAGCCAGCGGGTTTTGGCATGCGCTTGAATACCCAGTTAACGTAGCCCGCTTCTACCGGGAAGTGCATATGGCACAACACGGGAATGCCTGCAATTTTAGCTGCCGGCAATACGGCACGAGTACATACCAGGTCTGCGCACTGTAACAGGGATATGTTTGCCTGTTTAAACTGCTTTGCTAACTTAAAGGCGTGCCGGATAGTACCAAGCGGTGAGCTAAATTCGGGTTGAGGCAGGTCCGTTACTAAAACAGGACACCCCTTTTTAGCAACATGAACCGAAAAGGGGCCGGCCTCAGGCACCACCAACAATGGCGCCAATTCTGCATGTTCAGCCAGTCCGTCTATAAGTGCTTCTGACATCCTTTCTGCCCCGCCTATTTCGGCGACGCTGTGCACAAAGGCAATAGTATTTTTCACAATGGAATCAGCTTATTGCGAGTAGAATACCTAAATAATACGTGGTAACTGAACCGATTGCCAGTCAAAATCGCGTCCCATAACCATTGCCACGACTAAATGTAACTATCTGTTTTATATTGTTTAATTTTAATTTGTATTTGTGGGGATTTGATCTGATAACAGCAGCGCACCTTCCAGTGTGACATGCCCGTAGTCCCAGGCTGCCGGTACCCATTGCCCGGCTTCTGTTGCCGAAGGCAGGATGACCTGGCATTGCTCACGCGAGGCACAAAATGATGCCAGCGCTGAAACAAAGGTTACGTTATCGAACTGTTCGGACGCGGCCATCAGTTTGGTGTCGATCGCTTCGATTTCGGCAAAAAGGGTTGGTTCAACCTTTACCAGTGCAGAGTCAGCGTCCAGCAAGAGTCGTTTAGTCAGCAAAAAGCTCGGCAAATCTGGGAGGTAGTGAGGTACGCCTCCAACAACAATAATTCTGGCGTTCACAGTCTGTAACGCAGCAAGTGTTTCATTGAACGCGTCAATTTTGTCTGGGTGACTTATCCAGTTTCCATGCAGCACGATAGTGTCGTAATTTGCTTGCTGGATATGCTCAATCACAAAGTCGTTTGTTGTCTGGCAGTGTTTTCGATGGGGAAAATGCGTATCGACAAGCGGCAGGCAGGCACTGCTGGTGGTTTCATTTAACTTTTCTCCGAGCTTATAGCGCAGCCCTTTTGCCAGCGCGTTGGCATGTGAATCTCCCCATAACAACACTGACCCCGAGTCAAAACAGGACGCTGACAGCGCTTTATGGGTTTCATCCTCATCCAGGAAACAATGCGCATTGTCCTGTGGCTGGCCCGCAGGTGCGTTGTATTGAAGATATGACAGCAGCGCTTGCTGTTCCTGGGTATACCGCGAGGGAAGGCCATCTTGTCCGGCATACAATCCAAAACCAATAATGGCCGCAAAGCTTACTGCGCAAAAACTGTAAACCTGCTTTCGCGTGGTGACATTTCGATGTCTAAACGGCTTTTCGATATAGCGCCAGGATACAAAGGCCAACGCAAAAGCGGCGAGTAAAATCGCAATGCGCACGCTCGCATCGGATTTGGCTGACATATAACGATTAAAGACCAATAGTGGTTGATGCCACAGGTACAGGCTGTAGCTAATAAGCCCGGTAAAGACCATCGGACGCAGGGTCAGAAGTTTATGTGCCAGACTGTCCGGAGCCGGGATCACTATCAGCACGAGAGTCGCCAATACGGGTATCAGCGTCAGCATGGACGGGTGCGGAATACTTTCATCAAACCAGACCAAACAAATAAACAACACAATCAAGGCGCCGTTTTTGAAGGCGTTAGCCGTCGATAACCGCTCGAGAATTTGCACATTATTGAATATGAGTATGCTGGCCAGGCTGCCGAACATGAGCTCCCAGGCCCGGGTGGGCAGAAGGTAAAAATTGGCATCAGGTGCATTTACTGCAGCCCAACTCGCTAAGCCCAGACTAATAACCAGAATGGTGAGTACAGTGAGAGTCAGCAGTTTCGGAACCCAGCGCAGCACTATCAGCAATACTAACGGAAAGAAGAAATAATATTGCTCTTCAACAGCCAGACTCCAGGTGTGTAACATAGGCTTTAAGTCGGCAACCCGGTCAAAGTAGCCGCTGTCCAGCCAGAAGAAAATATTGCTCGAAAATAATGACATGGCAACCAGACTGTTGCCATAACCTTTGAGGTCAACGGTGATCATTAACTGATAGGCAAGCACGGATGTGGCGGCGGTCATAAAAATCAGTGCGGGTAATAAGCGGCGAACCCGACGCTCGTAAAAATTCGCGAACGAGAACGTTTTTTGCGATATTTCTTCTATCAGAATGGACGTGATCAGAAAGCCACTGATCACGAAAAACACGTCAACGCCAAGAAAACCGCCATGGAAAAAGCCCAGCTTGGCGTGAAAAATGAGTACCGGAAGCACCGCTACCGCTCGTAAACCGTCAATATCCTTTCTGTACTTCATCGCTCAATAATGCCTTAGTTACGTCGGGCGGGTAGTAGTGTGTTCATGTGTTTTATAACGCCAACATTACATGAAGTAATTGACGGATAACAAGTGTTTGACGCGGCTAAAAGCGCCTTTGGTGACAAAAAGTGGATTTGTCGCGGCGCTTGTTTCACAAAAAGCCTTCACGTATTGTAGGGCCCAAGAAGCCTGTGCCAGCATCAAAGGAACGCAAGTGAGCACCAGTATCCAGCCAGTAATCAGTGTCGTCATTCCGGCATATAACCGGGAAGATGTCATTGAACGTGCCATTCAAAGTTTGTTGGCCCAGCAATGCGACGTGCCCTTCGAGGTGGTAGTTGTGAATGACGGCTCGACAGACCACACTGCTGAGGTTGTGCGTGATATCACGGACCCGAAATTGCGTCTGGTAAACCAGGAAAACCAGGGAGCCAGCGCAGCTCGCATCCATGGTGTGACGGTTTCTCGCGGAGACTATATTGCGTTTTTGGACTCCGATGATGTCGCTGAGCCCCATTATTTGCAGTGCTTGTATGAAGCGCTGGTGGCCCATCCCGAATGTGTGATGGCCTACGCAAAGGTCGGTGAGATGGACGGTAGTTGGCATCAGGAACAGGCTTTGCCGGATACCGATCCCGACGGAGTGCTGGCTGACCCGCTAACAGCCTTACTGCAAAATGGGTGCTTCACTATCTCAATGAACCTGATGGCAACGAAAGCCGCCGCTAAAAAAGCAATGCAGGGACGACAACACGTACTTGCGTCCAACGATTTTGATTTTTGCCTTCGTGTGGCGCTGCAGGGGCCTTACGTCTATGTGGACCGTATTACTATTTGCATTGACCGACGGGACGACGGTATTGGTAAACGCTTTGGTTATCGCCAGGTTTCTTTTGCGGTGTTGGTGGCCAGTGAAGCGGTCAAGCTAAGTTTGCGCAAAGACGAAGCCGTAAAGCGTGCGCTCACTTCCAGAATCAGACTGCTGTGGCCTACCGCATTTGGCCAGTGCCTGGCCCATAAACAATGGGGCTTCGCCTGGAAAGTGCTGATGCAGGGACTGAAATGGGGAACGCTGTCCGACGCAAAACAGGTCTACTGGGCTGTCGACCACTACGTCATTAAAAAGCAACCTTGATGACTGGCCTCGAGCGCGCCTATAAATAGCCTGGGGCGAAGAGTAACTCTTTTGCCAGGATGCGCGCCGATTCCGGTGTTAAATGGCCATAGTCGAAGCTATACAACTCACCGTTCAGTTTCACCCTGCAACGATATGCATCTCCGCTCTTGTCGCATAAATGACTGAACAAAGAAATATATCTCACATCATAATCCGCCAAAATGGAGGCCAGTTTTGCATCCGTTGCGGGAATCGCGTAGTCCAGTTTGTACGATGTTAAGGTCTCGCCTTCACCTTGTTTTACATAATTCAGCGGGACGGTGGGGTAATATTGTGGTGTCGGACCTATCACAATGATTTGCTCGGTGCCGTTGGCTTTGAGGAAGGCAATAATGTTATCCCAGTCCATCATTTCGTGTTGATCTTTCATACCGATGATTACGGTACCAGGGCGCTGCTTGCTTACAAATGTTTTGGCCGTTTCATTAGCTTGATCACAGGCGCGTCGAAATACTGAAGAATCACCGACTTTCATGTCAAAAGAGGGACGACAGCCGGAAGAAAAGATACGGCTGACTGACTGTTGTTGTGGTAAACCCGGTAATACGCCCCGCGAAAATGACTCTGCATGAGAGTCGCCCCAAAACAGCAGACCATGCTGTTGCTCCCAGTCGATACAAGGAGCCGGGTAGGCAAAGTTACCGTGACGATCTTTATTGCTGCTTAACCGGCAAGTGAGGGTATTGTTTTCATCTGCCATTTTTTGCCGGATGGCTTCGTAGTGGTAAAGCGCAGTATTGCTTGGAGAGTGGGAGAGGGTACGCAGTGAGGTTTCACCCAGCCCGAAACTGTTTGCTGTCGCCGCAAAGGTTGATGCAGCTGCAAATATAACAACGTGTAAAACCGGTACGCGGCGTGACTCGATAGCCCAAAACGACAACGCGCCTAACACAACCGACAGTGCAATACCGCCGAGAATAATTGGCACATCGACAGCGAAACTTTGGTTATTCATCCAGACCACGACCGGCCAGTGCCACAGATAAATAGAATAGGACCAGCGCCCGGTGTATTTGAATACTGCAGTATTGTAAACAGGTAGTGATTTACTGGCATCGGCAATTAAAAACAAATAGGCGCCAAGGATTGGCAGGGCGCTCGGCCAGGCTGGCCAGTTCATCTCTGGCGATACCCACGCGGCTGATATAAGCATAATGGCCAGCCCCAACAAAGACACGGCTCTCTGCGATGAAGTGTTAAACGTGACGGGATACAAAAAGGCAATGCCACCTACCATCATTTGCCAGGCTCGGGTAGGCAGTGAAAAATACGCCGGGTCAGGCCAGATATTGCTGGCATAGACCGAGGCAGCAAAACTGGCAATTGCACCAAGGATAATGAGTAGTTTTGTCCAGCGAAGACCTATGACCTTGGTTAGCAGTAACAAAATGATGGGGTAAACCATATAAAACTGCCATTCCACAGACAGTGACCAGGTATGCAGAAGCCAGTTTTGATGGGCGCTGGCTGAGAAGTAGCCCGCTTCCTGCCAGTACACCACATTGGAATAGAACAACAGCGACGAAAAGGCGTGTTTCAACAGTTTGATGAATTCAACGTCAAATAAATAGAACCACGCGTAAACTAAGACGCTGAGTACCATAACAGAAAGCGCAGGAATTATGCGCTTAGCACGAGCCAGATAAAAACTCAGCAGTGAGAAGCGCTGTTTTTGAATCTGACTGAATATAATACCGGTCATCAGGTAGCCGGAAATCGCGAAAAAGATGTCAACACCGACAAATCCGCCAGGTAACGCGACATTAGAAAAGTGAAATACGACGACCAGCACAACCGCAATGGCGCGTAAGAAGTTAATGTCGCTTCTGAATCCCATAGACTGCATGTCTCACTACTCTTTTAGGCTGGCGTGTGGTGTAACCGACGGATAACGGATTTGTTTATGCAGCATACTAGGCAAATTAGTCTGGTTTTGGAAGGGCAGCTCGTGTTTCTCTCCGTTGCGGTGCGCTCCACGCGTTAATTTACTGTTGCAGTGTGACCTTTTTACTGTAACCTATGATTTATCTTATTCAGGTGTATCGACATTTCCACACAGCAGAACAGTTTGTATGCAGGCAATCAAACAAAAATACTGGCAGTTAGAGTCTTGGCTTGCAGAAAAAAAAGTTCGATTTCAGCCCTTGCGCCCTGCATCTGAGAAACACAGTCTGTCGCAACCCTTAACGGTGAATCTCACCTCGTATCCGCCCAGATTTGACACCCTGCTGCTTACCCTGAAAACATTGATTAATCAGTCTGTGCGGCCTGATGCTTTGGTGTTATGGCTAGCCGAAAACGACATGGCGCTGCTGCCTGAAGAGATTACATCACTTCAAGAACGCGTCACATTTTTTCATATCCGCACCTGCTCTGATACGCGTTCATATAAAAAGTTGATACCAGCGCTAAATGCTTATCCGCAACATGTGATGGTAACCGCGGATGACGATGTGAATTACACCCGGGAGTGGTTGGCCGGGCTGGTAGCGGACTATCAAAAGAAGCCGGGTATAATTGCTTACCGGGCGCACCAGCCCGCTATAATTGACGGGCGTATTGGTCCCTATTCGTCATGGGAAATGAATACTCAGCAACGACAAGGTGTTATTTTTCCGACCGGTATAGGCGGCGTACTCTACCCGCCTGAGTGCTTTCTTCCTGAAGTGACAGAAGCATCACTTTTCATGGCGTTGGCACCCACCGCCGATGATGTATGGTTCTTCTTTTGCGCCAAATTAAACGGGTTTGATGCCAGACTGGCAAGCCAGCCTTTCAATATTGTTAACTGGCGCTCCACACATGATTCCGGACTAGCGCAGGACAACGTACAAAGCGGTCAGAATGACGTTTGTATTGATAATGTGGTGGCACATTTTGGGGCAGATCGCGTTATGTCGCGACTTGTGCAGGGGCAGTAACAGTGAAGTTGTATTTGCACATAGGTAGTCATAAAGCCGGCTCTACCTCCATTCAGGCATTCTTAGAGGACAATCAGGCTGCATTGACCGAACGTGGTTACTATGTCGACGACGATTTGACCTTCAGGGATCACTGGCAGCTGGCTGCCTGGGCCGGTTATCCGGACAATGCCGATTACTTTATTAATACGCTTCAGGCGTTTCATGACAATGCGCTAAAACAGTTTATTGACCAGTTTGAAGTCACGTTGCTGCAAAAACTGGAAGACGCCAAGAAAGACGGTCGATTCCACAGTATGGTTATTTCGTCGGAATCCCTGTACTCCCAGTGTTTAAACGAACGTGCAATAGCGCGATTAGCCGCTACATTAACCCCGCATTTTTCATCCGTGTCCGTGCTGTTTTATTTTCGTGACCAGGTTGCTATGGCCAAAAGCGTATACGCTCAGTTAATTCATGGCCCGGCGATGGGGAAACAGTCCTATCCGGATTTTGTTGACACAGTGCAGGCCGAATCTGAATTTGATTATGCCTACCAGTTGGATATCTGGGCTGCGTATTTTGGTGGCGACAACATTCATATCGCTGAGATTGGACGTAAACCCGGTGCATTAAAAGGCGAGGGGCTTATTCACCATTTCGTCAGTAGCCTGGCTTTATCGTTCTCGCCGGATGAGTTCTCGATTAGGGGCAAAGCGTCAAATCGCTCCTCGGACTATAACAATATCCGCTTAATCAGGCGGTTAAACCAGTGTTGCAGCAATAACTTTATTAACCTGAGTTACAACAGTCTTTGGGTGCGCGGCTGGCGGTGGCTAATTAAACGGTTACCGGTAAAAGGGCACTACCCCGAGCACTACGACGATCAAATTGCTGCGCGTTTCAAGACCGGCAATGCCAGGATGAAGGCGAAATTTGGTTCAGGTGGACAGTCGCAGTAAACAAACTGGCGCTGTGTGCAGCACACTACTGGTCAGAGCGCGTGAGATTGTGCAAAATATAACGCATAGCACACAGGTAGTGAAATAGAGAAAGGGACGGCAAGCGTGCAGAATAAAACAGGTATCAATGTGGTGACACTGAATGGTTAAGTTAGCCCTCTATTTATCGCTGATTGCCAGCTTCGTCATGCTGTTCAAAGCACCCTGGATTGCCGCGTTGGTCTATTCCATTGTGTCCGTTATGCAACCGCAGTATATCTGGTTCTGGGCTTTCGAAGATTTCTCGGTGTTTAAATTTTCTGCCGTTATCACGATCCTCGCCTGGATATGGCATGCATTCCAGGGCAATATTCGTTGGGAAGTTTATAAATCCGGGCAATTCAAAGGCGTATTGGGCCTTGCCATCATTTTTCATCTGTCAAATGCATTAACCCCGTTTGAGAGTTACTTTTCACTCGTGAGCGGCGACCTGGTAGTCAGTAACTTTACGACTATTGCCATTATGTACTTTTTTGTGTTGCCACTGATAAACCAGGAAACAACCATTAAGTTTTTTGGTTTTATGTACATTTTCGTTACCGTGTATTACGCCTATTGGGCGAATGATCACTATCTCAGTGCCAACTGGGCGCAGTTTAATCAGGGGCGCCTGATGGGGCCCGCACTCAGTCCTTATACCGACGGAAATGTCACATCCATAGTGTTGACCAGTGGCCTTGGCTTTGTCATGTTTGGCGCGCGTTATTTCCCAAATAAGTGGTTAAAGTACGGCTTGCTACTGACCATCCCGTTTATATGGCACGCCCTGATTTTGTTTGCATCACGAGGGGCCTTGCTCAGCGCAGCTGCGGTTACCCTGTTTTTTGCGATGCAGGTGAAATCAAAAAGCCTGAATATTCTGATGGGGGTTGGGTTTGTAGCAATGCTGGTATATCAGGGGGGAATGCTGACTCAGCGAACATCGAATACGGTTGAACAAGCGCAAACCGAATCAGGTGACAAGCCGTTGAACCCTCGTTTGGTATCCTGGTCAGTAGGTATTGATATTGTTCAGGAATATCCATTGCTTGGCGCTGGCCCACAACGGTTCCAGTATGCATCGCGTTTGTTGTTTCCAGGCAAGTCGCCGCACGTTGCCCACAATACGTTTTTGAACTTTGCTGCCAACACCGGCATCTTCGCAGGGTTAATTTATTTATCGTTTTTCTGGGTGTCCTGGAAACAGTTTAAATTTGTCCGCAAAAGGGTGGTGACAAACTCGACGTTTGATTACATCAATATGTCCTGTATGGCTGGATTAGTTGGCTATTTCACCGGTGCATTGTTTTTGGACCTGATTATATTCGAGCCGTTTTACTTCTTATTATTGTTGATCACGGCAAACTATTACCTGGCAAAACGTTCAACAGGTGAAGATATTATAAAAGAGCAACCGGTGCCGCCGAAACGCATGCCCGGTCAGGTTCACAGAGCGGGGAAAGCAGTCGCGTGACAAGCATAAACTACAATATTGTTATGTTTGCATATAACGAGCAAGACAATATCGAAGCATCAATCACCAGTATTTTTAACAACGTTAATGCGCAACTTAACTGCTTTTATCTGATCGCAAATGGCTGCTCGGATGATACGGTAGCCATTGCCAACAGGGTTAAGGAAAAACTCGGCTTTAGCCGACTTAATGTGGTTGAGATTGAGCTGGGTGATAAGTGCAACGCATGGAATACTTATTTACATGAACTGGCTGATGACGTTGATGTGCACTTTTTTACCGACGCCGATGTACAATTCTCTTCACATTGTTTTGAACAAATGGCTGAGAAGCTTGTAAATACTGGCGACAGTACGGTTGTCATCGCAGGGATGCCCCTGACTGGCAGGAATATCGATTTCTACCGAAGCCTGGTCATAGAGCGCGCTTGCTTCTTTGGTAACTTATACGGTATGAAGCACGCCTTTGTAGAGCGGATAAGGGAAACCCCATTTCGTCTTCCCGTAGGTCTTAACTGGATTGACTCTTTTCTGACCAAGGCCGCGAATACGGACCTGAAGTTTACCGATTTCAATTTGCCTGACCGCACCACTTGGATCGAGGGTGTGGGATATGACTTTGAAAAGTTGTCGGTATTTAAGCGCAGTGATATCAAGCTGTATATAAACCGTATTGCGCGATATGAGCTGGGTAAAATTCAGGAAGTGTTTTTGGACGCCTTACCCTGTGAGCAGTGGCCGGCTGATATGATGGATATTAATCGTAAAATTGACGCTGATTTTGACAGCCTGACCTCGCACTTGGGGTTCATTAAAAAATCCCTTGTTCGCAAACGGTTGACTAAGATTCTGTCGAAGGCGTCTTAATCACTCCGCTTATTGCTATTTAGAGATAATCCATTTGCCGGGATTGCCGGTTAACGAGTATAAAAGGACCCTTCATGCTTACAGCACGCTCGGGCATCATTGCGATAATGTTGTCTGTGTTGACGCAACTTTCCCGTCGGCTGATTGGTATCGTCAGTCTGGTGATTCTGGCGCGTATACTAAAGCCAGAAGACTATGGTCTGGTTGCCATTGCATTGATCTTTCTGAATTTTATAGTGGTGATTTCCAACACCGGTGGTGTGAGTTATTTACTTAGCAGGGAAACGTTAACGGAAGATCACGTAATGACCAACTGGTCGTTGAATCTCGTGTTAAAAGGAGGCCTGGCTCTGCTGTTGGCCTTGTCCAGCTACCCGATCTCGTTGTTTTACGATGATTCCCGGCTAATGCCCATTATTCTGGTGCTGAGTCTGCACCTGGCCATTGGCTTATTTAACAGCCCGGGCATGGCCTTTAAAATGAAAAACCAGGAGTTAGGGGCAATTACCAAATGGCAAATTACTTCGCGGATCATCACCACGGGGATTACCATTGGCATTGCCGTCATTTTTGAAACTTACTGGGCACTGGTAATTGGGCAGCTGTTAGCAACCATCAGTGAGTTTTTTGCCAGTTATGTGATCGCACCAATGCGCCCCCGGTTTACCCTGAAAAACTTTCGACCCCAGTGGGAGTTTTCTAAATGGGTGTTACCACAGTCGATTATCAATTTTTTTCGCAGTCAAATCGATGCAATGTTTGTGAGTGTTTCGTTCGAGAAAGCGACGATAGGGGCATATACCTCAATGCGCTATTATGCCGATTTGCCAACGTCTACGTTCATCACCCCCCTGGGCGGCCCACTACTAACGCAATTTTCGCAGTTTAAAAACAATCAGTCTTATTTCCAGCAGCAACTGCAGGTAGTGCTGTTTTATATGTCTGTTATTACTGCGCCGGTTATATATCTGATGTACGTGCATGCTTTCTTTGTCGTCGACCTGATTTTGGGCGACAAATGGGTACAGTATGCCGAGCTGTTGGGGATCTTTGCTTTTTTTATCATTGTTGCGACCCTGAACAACATACTTAGTCAGATAGTGATGTTGCGTGACCGCACGAAACTGCTGCTGGGTTATTCTATATACTCCACACTGGTGCAGTGCATCATGTTTGTCTCAATTGACTTTGCCAGTGTGTACGAGTTAGCCGAGTATAAAATTGGATTAGATCTCATTTCAGTCTGTTTATTCTTTATTGTGGTGATAGGGGCTTTTGTGGGTAAGCAAGCCTTTGTTCCGCTATTGGCGCCTGTACTTCCGGCTATACTGTTTATTTACTGTAGTGGTTGGGTGGCGTTTCAGGTAGTGCCGGAAGTGATCTCCTTCTGGCAGTTAGTGTTGCATTGTTCCATTACGGTTGGTTTATTTGGTTTGTTGCAGCTTGCGGTCATTTTGGTGTTAAAGCAGGTACATTGTTACCGCTACACGTTGAAGCTCATCCATCCAGTTGTGAAAAAATGCACGGCTCGATTTTCATCATGATAGACCCGCACCTTAATCCGGATGCTGTTATTCGGCAGCGTTTTGTGAATAATAGTCAGTGGACGCGTTATTAGCTGAGGAATAAAGCAAATCCAATGAAACGGGTAGCCCTAGTTGTAAACAGCTTTCTGGTCGCTTCTGTGATAGTCGGCTGTGTGTTGATGGCAATAAATTTGTATGGTCTGAATCGCGATATACGGCCTGAAGGATTAACGCCAGAGGTACTGCGTTTTGGTGAGCAAGATCTTACATTGAGCCCTATCGAATTAAATCAGGCCATCGTGCGCCGTACGGATGAGTCAGACGAAGCCTATGCACGCCGTTTGACACTGGCATTGGCCAACGGTATTGCCCATGTTGAGTGGCTGATGTACGACCCGGATACGTTCCATCAGCGTGTGCCCGTGTGGGAAAATTTTATCTTGTATCTGATGGGCGTTGTGACCTCCATTCCCGAGTACGAGCGCTATCATTTTAGCGATCCTTATCGCAGCCTGGCACGAGGGATAGGTATTTGTGGAGACGCCTCCATGACTTTATCAGGGCTGCTTGATGAACAAGGGATACCGAATACCATTATTACTGTGCCCGGACACGTTATGGTTGAAGCACAATTACCTGACAAAACCCTGCTACTCGACGCTGATTTCGGTGTCGTGCTAGAGCATGGCGTAGCTTATTATCAGCAACAGCCTGAAGCACTGGCGCTGGCTTATCAGGCTCAATTAGGGCGTGTTAATGATGGTGAGTTGATGATTGCCAATGAACTTAAAAATGTCGGCTATCAGGTGTGGAATGGGACATCCCATTTTATAACGAAAAAATACTATTTCGAAAAGTTCGCGTACGTAGCAAAGTGGTTATTTCCCGCACTCATGGTGCTAATTCCACTCTGGTGGATGCGACGCCGCACCCAACCAAAATAGTGCTGTCAGCGCTGCACCATCACTGCATTAGTGAAGAACTGGTAGTGATGCTGTTCAGGTTGAATACTTCTGCCAAACCATCTTACCGCCACATGTGAGCCGCGTGGCGGTAAAGGGACGGTGAAAACATAAGGATTCTTACCTGTTTCCGGGTAGAAGGTCCGTGTATCAACACCCTGGTCGGTGATGATAACCGCGGTGACTTCATCCAATGACGTGGCGAAGCCTTGCCAGTCTTTTGCTGCTAAATTTACGGTCAGGCGAGCCTGCAGGCCTGTTTGGCTGGTCGACAAGGTGTCGCCGGCATTGGCCAGCACTCTACCATTGCTATCTTCCAGCGTAGCAGATAAAGCGTCAACAAATTTGCCATGTTGTGCCCAGAAGTGGCCTCGCTTAAACCCTGCCATTATATGACGAGGTGCATTACTCGTTGCCCGTACATGCGTCGTTGAGAATTCACAAGGCCAATAATCCATATTGTCGTTATGGAAGTCAGACGGAGCCCTGGCGGCATAAATCTGACGTCCGCTCATCAGCAGAGCATCCCAGTCTTTACCCACAACCGCAATGGCAGGGTCCCAGCCATGTCGGGTTTTGAATTTAAAGCTGTAGGAGCCGTTGTCATCACCGCGCTTTTTCTGATGCCCTGGTGAACCAGAAAAGCCAATAACATAGGGGCTCTGTTGCAACCAGTTTTCCATATCGTGCTGATTTTCGCCTTCTGAGGCGTCCTTTCGGCTGGGATGGTTGTAAATAATTACCGGTGAATCTGACTGCCCGGCGTACTGTTGATTCAACCATTGCATGGCCGCAGAAGCATCAATATCAACGGGCGTTGATTTGCCATAATGGTCGAATTGATCCCTGAATGCCGACAGCATTGCGGGCGTTTGGTCATTCTGAGGCAGCAGTACAGTGACGTGCTCACGGCCTGCAAATGGCGGGATATTCCATTCGAGGCCCGCCATGATCGATAAATTCGGATTGGCATTGGCTGCTTTCCCAACATCTTGCCAGAAGGTGTCCGACAACACTTGTTTGAGATTTTGATCGCCGTGGTCGGTAATGGCAATCGCATCACAGCCGAAGGCACTGGCCTGTTCAGCAATTTGAACGACACTGTACACGCCGTCGGAATAACGGGTATGAATATGCGTGTCGACCTGATACCACTGCTGACTAACGGTAATGTCACTTTGATTGAGTGCTACATCGGCATTGACTGCCGGCGCGCGGCGGTAGGCGGTACTTGTTTCATCACTGTACAGCGGCAATGCTGCTATGCGTCCGTCAATAGTATTTTCCATCGCCAGGTAGCGCTCATCGCTCTCACTGCCAAATGTGCGCTGAAACGCAGTTTCACTGAACCCTTCAGGCAGGTCGTGTAACAGTGGAATAAACAGGTTTTCATCCTTGCTGCCAGCCAGTATAGCCTGTACCCGGCGCGCATTGTCTTCAGATGAAATGGCAAAGTCGGCCAGCTCTACACCGGATTTATCGGCAGTTAAGTCACGAAAGCTGTACCCAGAGCCCCCTTGTGCCGTATCCATGACTTCCTTTAACTTACCAATATTCACGCTAAGCTGCTTTTCACTTGCCAGTCGCAATGCCACGGAAAAGAAGAAGTGTAATCGCAAGTCCATGCGATTTCTGAGTACAAACTTCTCTGGCAGCATCAGGCTATAGTCAACCGGCATGGCCACTATACGTGCAAATTCTGGTGCACCGAGTGTCATCGTCAGTGCCCACAATGCAGCAATATTCTCGTCTACCGGGTCTTCGGTTATAGAACGCGACTGCGCGAACAAGAACGTTTTGCCGACTAATTCAGCGGTATTATCTGACCGGGTGGCATGCGATTGGATATAGTCGAGATAGAGCGTGATAGTTTCTGTGTCGGCGCTATCGAGTTGTCGCAGCTCTTGTATTACTTTAAAGGTATCGGTGATTCTGTCTTCAACAGAGGCCTTCAGGTTGCCCGGCTTGTGGAAATTGATAACCAGTTTATCGTTACCTAATTGGGCATTTGCGAGGATGTTGTTAAAGGTTAACAGGGCTTCTTCGCCGAAAAATACGCGGGCGATACCTTTAAACAGGTATTCAACCATGATACCCGGCAACGGCAGGCTGCCCAGTCGGCATTGATTGAATTCCAGTTTGCCTTCAAGATTTGGGACCAGCATACATTGTGCATTTAAATACACTGCGCCAGGGATAGTGGTAATGCTGGTGGCCATCAATATACCCATGGCACTGCTGTTGAGTCTCAGCTGCACGGCGGGTACGGTATAGCTCACTGTGTCGGAGATTGCCGTGAGCTGCTCGTTAGTCACTGCAATCGTGGCCTGTTCTTTGGCCGACATAAGTGGCTTGATGATTCTGGCTGCGCCAGCCCGCGCTTGTGCAGCCTGTGAAGGGGTTAAATCACTTGTTGGCAGTACCAGCGGTGAGATTGAAAAAATGAGGATCAGCAGCGCAGAGATAATCGTGTATTTAACAACACGGCGCTTGTGCCAAAAACGCTTTTTCTGAGGGTGAGGAGTGGCCTCTGTTGTCATTGTTCTGTCTCACTTACTGCTCATCGGGGCGATTTTTACCTTACTGCATAACTGTAGTATAAATCTTGCGAAATGACTGACACATTGCTGCCACCGTAAATAGGGCGTTGAAGCGAGCAAGGCTGGCCTGCTGATATTGGTGATAGGTGTCCGTATCGTTTACCAGGGTATGCATGGCGTCAGCAAATTCGCGTTGTTCGTCGTTGCCGGTCACCAGGCCATTTTGCTGGTCTGCAATAACCTCTGCGTTTCCACCGGCATCTGTCACGACACAAGGCTTGCCCAAAGACATCGCCTCAAGCAAGGTCATGGATGTCCCTTCGCTGAATGACGACAGCAGGAAAATATCCATGATCGAAAGATATTGGGCGGGTTGTGGCTGGTATCCGGTCAGCACCACATGGTCACTGATAGCCAGTTCTTTGATGAGCGTCTCGATGTCGGCGCGCATTTCACCGTCGCCAACGATAACAAGCTTTGCATCTTTGCCTGCGTCGAGTACGTCTTTAAACGCGCGCAGCATCATCAGGTGGTTTTTGATTGGGTCGAATCGGGCGATGGTACCAAACACCGTTTGTGAGGCGGCAATACCCAACTCCGCTTTCAAAGCCTGTTGGGTTTCTTCAGGCACCGGCTCAACTGCTTTTATTCCGTTGTAAATCACCTCGATATTTCTGGCCGACAGATTTTCGTGGGTCACCAGCGCTTGTTTAGTGGCAGATGAGATGGCGGTGGTCGCGTCGGTTAACCACGCAAGCACCGGGTTGATAAGCTTTCGCTTCCAGGTGCCAAAATCCGGGTAAAAACGACCGTGCTCGGTAAAAATGACTTTGGTTTTCAGGCCTGCCGCTGCTAACACACCGTATACCCAGGGGGTGTACTGGTGGCAATGAATGATATCGATATTGTGCTCGCGGAGGTGTTGTCGAATCGCCTTAATAAGCCCGCGATCAAATCCAGGTTGCCTTGCCACCGTGGTAATGGGAATGCCCGCATTGGCTAAGTCTTCACCCCATGGTCCCAGTGGTGCTTCGATACAGAATATAGACATATTAAACGCCGGATCATCAAACCCTTCTATCAGGTTTTTAACTACCATTTCGGTGCCGCCAATTCGCATATCATAGGTGATATGCATGACATTGATTGCCTTACTCACGCTGCTTTCTCTGTGCTGACCATATAACGCTGATACCACATTTCAAACATCAGCAAGCTCCACAGCACGGTACCGTGCTGATGGCTGCCTGATTGGTGTTCATTCCACAATTGCTGAATCGCACTGGCGTTAAAATAGCGAAGTAATCCGGCGTCTGAGGAAAACAGGTAGCGTTCAGCAATGGCTTTAATTTCCTCACGCAACCATTGATCCAGCGGCACAGAAAAGCCCATTTTCTTGCGATACAGGATGTCGTCGGGTAGCAGTGGCTTAAATGCTTCTTTGAGGATATGTTTTTTCTCGCCGTCTTTAAATTTAAATGCCGACGGCACGGTGGCCGCGAATTCAATGACATCGCGGTCTAAAATAGGGGCGCGCACTTCCAGTGAGTGGGCCATACTCATGCGATCTACTTTGACCAGGATGCCGCCGGGCAAATAGGTTTTCATATCGGTATACAAAATACGCGATAAGTGGTCGGGGCCATTGGCTTGCTCATACGCATCCAAGGTGATTTTGCTGGGGTGGTACTCGCCCAGCCTGGCAGCAAAATCCGGCGCCACAAGCTGTTGCCACTGGCGGTCGTCAATCTGAGAGTTGGTCAGATAAAAGCCCATGGCGGGGTCACAGGATAGACTGTCACACAGTGATTTTACTTTTTTCAATACCGAAATGCCGGAACCCGCGACCAGGTTGGCGACTTTCGGCAAAATGCGCTTTCTTACCCACGCCGGTACTTTGTTACGCAGGTTGTTTTCGATGGCATCAATACTGTATTTCTCATAGCCCGCAAACACTTCATCGCCGCCGTCACCGGCAATCGCTACGGTCACTTCCTGACGCGCAAGCTTAGAGACGAAGTATGTAGGCACCAGCGAGGGATCGGCAAACGGTTCATCGAAAAAGCTGACAATGTGTTCGAGGTTATCGCTGACATTGTCGTGCACAATAAACTCATGGTGTTCAGTGTGGTACTGATCAGCCACGGTTTTCGCAAATTCGGTTTCATTAAAGCGCTTTTCGTCGAAGCCAATAGAACAGGTTTTCACAGGCTTGTCAGACTGCTGAGCCATCATTGCTACGACACCACTGGAATCTACGCCGCCACTCAGGAACGCGCCCAGTGGTACGTCTGCAATCATTCGTTGGCGCGTGCAATGGGCTGTTAAATCCCGCAGTTCGTTAGTGAGGTCTTCTTCAGTGCGTTCACTGACTTTGCTGAAATCTACATCCCAATATGGCTGACAAACGAGCTCACCGTCTTTATACAGCATGTAATGGGCAGGCGGACATTTGTGCACACCTTTGAAAATGGTTTTCGGATCAGGAACATACTGGTAGGCAAAAAAGTCGTAAACTGCATCGTCGCGAATTTCCCGTTCAACAAACGGGACGGGCAACAACGCCTTAATTTCTGACGCAAAGGCCAGTTTGCCTTCTTCATAGGTGTAATAAAGCGGCTTTTTGCCCATGCGGTCTCTGGCCAGAAACAGTGACTTTTCCTGTTTGTCCCATATGGCAAACGCAAACATCCCGTTTAACTCAGACAGGCAGTCTTTGCCATGTTTGGCGTAAAGCGCCAGAATCACTTCAGTATCGGTATGTGTAGAGAAAACATGCCCTTCTGCTTCTAACGCCGCACGGCTTTCAAGAAAGTTATAAATTTCACCGTTGAAGACGATGACATAGCGGCCGTCTTTACTGAACATGGGCTGGTTGCCCGCTGCCGATAGATCCAGAATGCTAAGGCGGCGGTGGCACAAGCCCACATGGTCATCGAGGTAGGTGCCACCGGCATCCGGACCACGATGCAAAATGGCTTGTCCCATGGTAGTCAGTAACGACTCATCTCCGGGTTCGAATTGATAACGACTAAATCCTGCAATGCCGCACATAAGGCTCTCCCGATTTATAAACTAATGTAACGCCGAATAGCTGAGCCAATGGCGACCGTGAATCCCAACGGTAGTTTCGGCCACACGTTTTCTGCAAGCTGCCTGACGGCGCCTGGTGGGCCGGTTTCAACAGCCTGTGGCTGGTGGTCAGTTGAAGACCCATCGTGCCAGTTAAGCGGGTAGGGCAACGCACCCCACTGTGTTTTAAACTTGTATGTCCCTTCGCCAAAAGACGAGCGCCCGAAGTCGAAGGTTTGCATGCCAGCGTCAGTCACATTCGCCAGCAGCGACCAATACAGCATCATATTCGGGGCCAGGCGATTGTATTGCGGCAATGTCGACGCCCAGGGGATTGCTGCCACCGTGCCGTTCATAATGACTATGCCGGCTCCAATGGGCGTGGATGCCTGATAGACTACACAGACACGAGCGTTATCACCATAGTGCGCGATTACCGATTCAAACCAGCTGTAAGCATGGGCGGGCGACGCGAGCAATCGCATATTCTGCTTATACACATCGTAAAAATGAGGTAGTAAAGTGACATGCTCGTTCGGGGTCTCACTGAGCGCCATGGTCAGGCCATTTTTCTCGGCTTTGCGGATCTGACTACGTAATTTCGATTTAAAACTGCTCATCAGTCGTTCGCTGTTTTCTGGTAACGGCAAGCGCAACACAACCTTCTGCCCAGCTTGCAAAGCTTCAGGGTCTGCCGGTTCATGACTGACATCCCGGTAGTCGCTTTGGCTGCGCAATTTGCCCAGTAGTGAAGCGGTGATTTGGTCGTCGTCACCCAGAGCAAAACCAGTATCACAATAAGGTAAAGCAACCGATTTTGCTGCAGAGAAAGGGCGTTTGAATGCGATACAGGGCAAAACGCCACACACCTGGTGCTGATCATCTTCGGCAATCAGGTACCGCATGGGTTGCTTATACGCATGCTCACACGCCAGTCCCCAGGCAAAACGGTGATAAGGCGTGGCGAGGGGATGAGTTTCTACATAGGCATCCCAGCGCTTCTTGTCTTGTTGCGTTGCGAGTCTGATCTTCATGTTAATACTGCTTGTTGTGCACTGCGGGCATTCAGGAGCTCACAGGCTTCGGTGATCGTACAAAACTCCACGGGCGTGAGGCGCTGTAAGTGTTCAACGGTGGCGCGAATGCGTTGGCAAATAATACTCAGGGAGTTTGTTTCCTCAAAGAAACCGGTCGCACCGTCTATCAGACTGGAGCTGTGCAAATACATGTGGATCACGCGCTGCTGGCGCTTGATAGCAGTGTCGACCAATAAACACAGGTTTTGCTCGTCGTTGAGTTCCGGGCTCAGGTAGATTTTTCTGAGTAAACGCGAATGCCATAATAAACCGATGGTATGAAGTAACTTCATGGGCGCGGTTTCCCCCAGTCGGTGCAGCTTTTCGCTGAATCCGTAGTCCTGGCGGTTAAAGCCCGCGGTTACCGGGATTTCCATAATCTGACGTTGGTGGCCGGGCGATAACGGATCGCTAAAATCCGGCCAATATGGCGCCAACGGGGAGCCCTCACAAGAAAAGTATTCATTGCGATAAAACGGGTACACACTGGAATCTACTCTGAAACCGCGATCGGCCAGCAAGGTAAGGACTTTACTGTCGATACCCCAGCGGCCGGTGCGAAAAGAGCGGGGCTGGGTGTTGAACTGTTCAGTCAGTACCCGCATTAATTCGTCCAGTTTGGCTTTGATTTGCGGCAGGGGCAGATTCACCACATGAGATTCGGCTTCGGTGGTTTGGCCAAAATAAGGCGGATTACACCACGGATGCAGGTGAGCGCCAATTTCACAATGGTTGTTCTGACGAGCCTGATTTATCGCTTTTACCGCAGAGGGATTGGCCGCTACTGCGTAATCAACAAAGTAGGTGGGGCGAATTCCCAGTTCCTCACAAAATGACTGAAACTCGGGGATGCGCTGAACATTTTCAACTTTGCAATTGTCTTGAGGGAAAGGCCCATCCCACTGCCATTCTTCTTCAGTATCAATGGTGAGAATAAATATTGTAGAAGCCGGTTGTTGATGAAGCATAGCCATTCCTTAGCGTAGCAAATCCTTAAAAAGCACCATGTATTCGTTGGCCATGCGCTGCGCGGAGAAATGCTCTTCCACGTATGCCTTGGCATTCAGGCCGTATTGTCTGGCTTTGATGGTATCAGATAACATCTCACGCCAATAGCCTTTCAGTGTCTCGCGCTCACCAAGCGGCGCCAGCAGTCCGGTGTCGTTATGTGTGATGAGCTGGTCGATGCCAGGAATCTGATAGGCCGCAACCGGCGTACCCATAGCGCAGGCTTCCATCAGGCAACGGGGAACGCCTTCCAATGTTGAAGTCATCACAAATAAATCAAAGGTTTTGAGCAGCGCTAAACGATCGTCCCTGAAACCTAGGAAATGAATATCTTGTTTGCTGGCCAGGGTAGCGGCTTTTTCTTCCAGCCGCGCTCGGTCGTCACCGTCCCCCAGGAACAGCAACTCAATGGGCATGCCTTCCTGGTGTAAATCGTCAAATATGGTCAGGATATCATCGATGTTTTTACGGCTAATCATTTGGCCAATAAACCCGACCCGCAGTTTCTCGGTTTCAGCAGGCACACTGTCGTCAGTGCGCACCGCTTCAACTTCAGACAAATCGACGCCATTCTGAATATAATGCAGTTTGTCTTTTCGCACGCCTATTCGGTGCATGTCTTTCATGAGTTGCGTCGACAGCGGCACGATGGCGTCACCGTATTTCATGGCCTGACATCCCAGCCAAATAAACGTTCTTAGTTTAATGTCTTTAGCATTTTCAAAGCCATGCGGTGTAACAACGCAAGGGATACCTGCTTTTCTGGCAGCCCAAACGCCGAGGATGTCTGATTTGTATCCGTGGGTGTGAATAATATCGATGTTTTCACGTTTTATGAGTGCAACCAACTTATCGACAACGGAAATATCGAATTTGTGTTTCATCGGTATTTCGAAGGTGTTACCACATTTTTGTTTGAACTGTCTTACCAGTTCCAGATCCCGGGAGTCGTCTTCCAGAGTGGTAGCCAGCAGCGATTCAGTAGTATCGGTGGGTAAATGGCTTGCGAGTGCCAGCACCCACCGCTCCGCACCGTAAAAGCCTGTGGAACAAATGAACTGCAATATTTTTATTTTTTTATTTTCCATACGACGATGTTCCAAAGGTTTTTATGATTCCCCCTAACGTGCCGACTGCGCGGGCGGGAAAGTACACACAATAAAACTTAATCACTTCAATTAATGACGTGTTTGGCCGAACCAGTTTATACAACCGGGTACTATAGGCCAAAACCGGTAAGCCAGCCGCTACCAGGCACAATACCGCAAACAGCGGAAACCCTGCAATAAGACTGACCAGTCCGGCTAATACACATGCCGGGATTGCCAGTGGTACGATAAAACTTGGCCATTCACGCAAAGGAATACGGCGGTCTTTTACCGAGGCCAGATTAGACTGACCTCGCCAGATTTCTTTCTCAAACATGGCGCCTAACTGTTTGTCTTCACCAATGTGAATATATTGCGCCGCGCTGGTATAAAACAGCTCTCCCAGTTGATTTACCTTATCGGTAAAGTAGTAATCTTCGCAAGTGATCAGGTGCTCCGGGAATTGCCCGGCCTGGTAGAAGGTGTCTTTGGCTAACAACAGGTTGCGTCCGGGCAGGAAGTCGACTGCACAGTCTACCTCAGCGTTACTCAGTGCGACCCGAATGTGTTCAAGCGGCGTGGGGGCGTCTGAGGGTATCTGCATCGCGCTGACTAATTTAGTGCCAGGGCGTTCGGTAAGTATCTTCATACATGCTGTCAGCCAATTGCGAGACAAGTGGATATCGGCATCCAGAAACGCTAAATAGTCGCCGCCAGCAACCTGTGCTCCCCTATTCCTCGACGCGGAAATGGTGTGCTCTGGTTCGGCAAACAACACTTTAAACGGCACGTTGCCGCAGGCCTCCCGCAGTGCTTCGGACACCTCGGTGTTTTGTGAAACCAGAATAATTTCCATGGATGCAACCGGGTATTCCTGCTGCGCAATCGACATCAACGTGTCCTTGAGCATTTCTTCCCGGCCCTTATGAGGAATAACAAATGTCACCGTATTGGCTGTCATTGTAGTTTCCTCCGCAGTGCCGGAATGCGCTTTTGCAGCTGTTGCCATTCGCGTTTCACTGACAGTTTCTTCACCACATGTGAAACGTAATCTGGCCAGCCTTGATCTCGTTGAATGTTCGTTGATAAGACCGCAGATACATCTACCGGATTAGGCTGCGTGTTACTTTCAACGGTATCGATACCGTAATTTTGCATTAACAACGCCAGGATACGCGTGTAGTGTTTTTCGTCGCTTTGCGTGATCGCTTGCACAACATACTGTTTAATTTCTGTGGCTTTGGCGCGATAGCTAACTGCCCGTGTTGCGTCTGCATAGGTCGCAGCAATACACAACACAGCGACTTTACGCAGGTCCTGGGCCGACCAGGTCTGATTGGGGTATTCCAGAATGTCCGGCTTTTCCAGGTAGGGGTATTCGTTTTCCGCCATCCAGTCTGCGTAATGCAACAGGCAGGCAATTGCATACTGGTAGTCGTGATTTTTGCCAATGTGCTGTTGAATGTCGAGATAGCGGCATACGGCTTGTAAAAACACCGTATAAAACCAGCAGTTTTCAACGTTTGCCAAATCCCGGGTGCCTGCAATGTCGTCGTCAGGTGCAATCGTCTGTTTAATGATATAAGCAACGCGCTGAATATACTGACTGTCATTGGTAATTTCGTAACTGTCCAGCAGCGCCATCATGTAGTTTGCAGTGCCTCTATCGAGAGGGTACGCACCGCTGGCGATGTCTTTTAAATCGATCCGATAACGGTTTTTATAACTGAGCAACAAACCAAATAAAGTATCGTCGCCCTCGTAGACCGTAGATATCCACTCGGTTAAACCTAACACCGCCTGCTGCGCAGCCTGACAACCGGTTAGAAAGTAATACAGCTGTAAGCCGGTGGTGTAGCAGTGTTGACCACCTGGACCACCGCCACCCGCGTGGTCCTGATACGCGTTGCCTGTATGGTGTTTTGAGTAGGTTCTGTGCGTAGCCGTCTCGGCGGGCAAATAGTGATCCGTGTGCCAGAATAAACCGCGGTTGTATTCCGGCTTGTCGAGGTCGGTGTGGTAAATATCAATATCGATAACGTGTCGGGCCAAATCGTCAGCCAGCTCACGCCAGCGTTGATCACCAGTGAGCAGCCATTGCTTCAAAAAGCCAAATAGTGGGTCATACTGGTTGTTATAGTGCGACGTAAACAGCGTGTCACCGCTATAACCCGCTGTTTCATGATCGGCGTACAGGTCACCAAAATGTCGCCAGCCGAACTCGTCAATGGCTTCACGCTTGGCAAAAAATGAGTCAGGGCCTTCTACGCCAGCGTTTATCACGGATTGCAGGGGATCGTCCAACAAACGTGCAGACAAGCGGGGAATGACATCGCATTGGCTGACCCATGCAGGGTTAAGCATTGCTTGGGCAATAACCACTGCCGACGCAGATTCAACCTGAATGGTCAGGCTATGTGTTTTCTGCTCGCCAGGCTGAAGCTCTACAGGCGCCTCGGATTCTGATTGAAATAGCGACCAGGAAATTGTGCCGGGCTCTGCGGTCAATGCAGTAGGAAAATTCTGCCAGAAACGGTCAGGCCTCATGATTACATGGGTATCATCCGCCGACAATCTGGCTGTTGGTACAGGGCGATGTGGCGATGCGTGTTCGCTATCGTCCACTTTCAGCAATGTGGACCCATTTACAATTGATGATGTGCGGTTATGGTTTACGTGATTAGGACTATTCCAGTTTTCGCCGCCACTGGAACGTTGCCACAGCAGCGCCTGTTCACTGATTGCCATGAAAGGCTGCTCGGGAGAGACTTGTAAGCTGGCTTCTGCATTTTGTTGTGACACTGAAATAGCCAGACTGTCAATTAACAGGCTGCGCTGTTCACCCAGGTCCCATGTGCCGCCATTGTGCTCGGCCGGATTTGTATTCGTCAGTGATGTCGTCACCGTAACTATGCCAGTAGAAGGCTGAAATACCAGCCGGGCCCTGAGCTCTACAGCTGCAAAATCGGTCTGCTCTGGAATGAGCGTGTAATCGAGTGACAGGTTGATAAACGCCGGGGCGCCGTCCTGCTGATCGTAATATTTAGGCTCTACATGCCAGTGTGTTAACTGGCACGCACTGTGACTGAAAACGCCTCGGAACGTATTTTGACATGACAGCGAATAATGCTTTCCAGCGACGCTTATGTCGCAGTTCAGCAGGGAATCAGTTTGTATTTTACATTGCCAGTTCCGGGTGCTGAGACTAATTAAGGTGGGGCTTTCGCGTGAATCAACATGCTCCTGATTCACAGTAACCGCAGGGGTTTGCATGTGCTCAATATAAAATTGTGCGTCACTGATACCGGACACTGCCGTATGCCCCTGCACGAGGAGCCATTTTATTGAATGATCCGGCCACCAGGCTAGTGGGGTGAATGCGCAATCAACGGCCATGTCATCGCTGCGTTTACATTGCAATGGCTTGTGAACGAAACAGGCCCCCTGAGACATAGGAATACCGATTGAAAAGGACGCAATGTCCGCCTTATCGGATGCTGGCACACGTAATGAAAAATGATGTTGTGATTGCATGTGTCAAAGATTACTGTCAAACATTTACACTCATCTTCGCTGCATAGGCTCACGTCCTGTGACCAAGATTCAGACAAAGTTAGCGTGTATTATTAGTGATTAGTTAAACTCTACCGTTTATCGCCATGTAAAAATACTGAAAATGTGAATCTAATGGCTTTTTCGTTTAAAAAACTGAGTTTTCAACGTTTTTACACACTGATACAGCGAGGTGAGCCAATCTTTTCTGAGTAATCTCAGCATGTACAGAGAGTAGCTGTGATTCGACAGGGAGCGCTTATACTGGCTATCACCGCCCATAAAGTCATACCGTTTGAACGCCTGTTTAGCATAGTGGCTGATAGCATAGGTATGAATCACTAAGCCTGGTTGAAAGCGGTTCGAGGATTCTATGTAATTGATCCCTGATAAGTAAAAATAGACCTTATCATTGCAAAGCAGATTGTAGGTGTATCCAATACACTGTTCGCCGGCGTAAAAACCTAAAATATCACAGCGCGGATTGCCAGAGTCTGACTGCATCAAAGCCTGATGAAATGCGATAAAATCCGGATTGCTAAAACCACTTCCCTGAGGATCTTCCTTCCAGCGCTGTAAGTGAAATGCGCCCATTTCACTCAGTATCTCAGCCGGCGGGTTGGGGCCAAAATCGCGAACAGTAATGTCCCCGTAGTGTGCTTGCAAGTATTTAATAGCCCGTCGTATACGACTGCGGGTGTTCCCCGAACAACTGGCAAGAAAACGGTCTTTATCTGCAAACGTCGGACTAAGTAATACTGCGTACCCGGGAATACTGGTCGAATCGCAATAAAAGCCTGGGTGCGCTAACCAGGGGACAGGTGATGAGGTTATTTCCAGTCGCCAGTCACGGGCGTTCTTTTTGCACCAGTCCAATACCAGTGTTACTGCTTCCTGATGCCACTGAGGCTCCGCCAGCAGGTCGTTAAACTCTATCCAGATTTGGTCGCGAGTAGGGTCACCGGTTTTATTAAACCAACCACAAGTGAAAGGGGAATGGATCCCCTGAGAGGGGGTGATTACGGCAAAAACCGATGCCACCAGATTGTCACCATCAAAACATTGTAACCAGACTGGCTGTTTATCCTGGTTTTGCTTCAGCCAGGGCAGTAGCCAGAATGGTTGGATAAAAGGGGGCGGCGCAGGTAGACGGGCTGCCAATGCCTCAGTGGCAAAGGCAACCTCTTGCAGTTCAAAAGTATGTTGAACGACCAGGCGTAATTGCATTCCTTGCAGTGACCGTTATTCTTGCTCTTCGAGCTGTTTCAGCAATGCCTTATGCATAGATTTTTGTGCCGGTGTCGTTGGATAAATACGTCCTAACATATTTTTCGCCCTGACTTTGTCGCCATCAAGAATAAGGGCTTCTGCTGCGTGTAACTGAATTTCTTTGTTATTTGCTGCTTTGCCCAGCGCCTTCTCGATGTAACTACGACCTTGTTTTACATCACCGGTCTTGATCAAAACATATCCCAATGTATCCAGGGCAAACTCGGATTCCGGCGCCTGACTAAAAGCCGCTTTGGCAGCGGCAAGCGCTTTGTCGTAATTGCCAAGTTGAGTATGAACGCCTGCTATATTATTCAGGGCTGCAAAATCATTGGGCTTTTCAGTCAGAATGCGCTCGTACATCGAAATGGCTTCATTGAGGAATCCATTGGCTGAGGCATACTCGGCTGTTACAAATTTGTAGAGTGTATTGTCCGGGGCTTTATCCACTTCCGTTTGCAGATAGCCTAAACCCGTTTTAGGGTCTTTGGCACCGGCCAGCGCGAAAGCCAGTAGTCTTGAAACAGCAAATCCCGGATTATTTTCATAGGAAGCAGTGAGCAATTTTACGGCGTCAGGGTAGCGTTTTTCGTTAAGTGCTAACAAACCCCGGGTATGTGCCAGAGCAGCTAGTTCACTGCCGTCTTCTTCCAGAATTGAGATAGCCCGTTTTGACTGAGCAAAACGTCCGGTGGAAGCCGCTAAGTGCGCTTCTAATAATACAAGACGTTTATCATTAGGGAAGTAGGTACGCGCTTGCTGGGTCGTTTCCATTGCCCCGTCGAAATTATTCATAAACTGGTAGGTTGAGATAAGACGATACCAACCGCGTCTGTCAGTAGGGAACTTATCAGTCCAATCCTTATAGGTTTCAATGGCCTGGCCAAAATCGCCCTTTTCTACATAGGCATCACCGAGTGCCTGATAGATGCCAAAGTTTTGTGGGTCTTCAACCTTCTTCATTAAACTAATGGCTTTGTCGGGTTTGTCTGCCCGCAAGTAAATAAACGCCAGTGCTGATACAGGGGCGGTTGCATCCGGGTATGCCTTTATTCGCTTCGTCAGATATTCTTCTAATTCAGACTCCTGACCCTGACCGATTTTAATGTTCACAACATCAATCAGGTTTTGCAGGTCATTCGGGGTCAGCGCTAGCAGCCTCTCGGCATACTCCATGGCCTCTTTAAACTTATCCTGGCGGGCATTGCCAATCATCATGTATCGCAGTGCTGCGGTATTTTCAGGGTCGTATTTCAATACCTGGCTAAAATGCCTGCTCGCTTCTGTTTCCTGTTCATCACGTAGATAAAGAATGCCTTTCAGAAACTCGCCGTTGATTGGACTTAACTCGCCCCATTGGTCAGCAATGGCTAATGCTGACGCCAAACCGCTTTCTTCATACTTTGCCTGAGCCAGTAATACCCAGGCTTCGCTTAGATTTGGGTCGATATCGAGGGCTTTTGCCAGAGAATCCACGGCTGAGGCCTGGTTATCATCGAGTAGAATGAAACCTTCGCGAAGCAGACTAACCGGATTATTGGGATCAAGCGATCTGGCTTTCGACAAGTAACGCTCAGATTCAGCGCGTTGTCCTTTCTGTAGTTTTTGCAATGCGGCGAGACTGTAAATTTCTGCACCTTGACCGGGCTCAATGCTGAGTCCATCAAGGCTGCTTGCGACGTCCTCTACATAACCCAGTTCCAATTTCACTTGTGCAAGTAGGCGGTGCGTTGGATGACTTGGAGGCAAAGTACTTGCCGCGGTGTTAAGGTAACGGAGCGCACTCTCCAGGCGACCCGTGCGGTAAGCACTGGTACCTGCAACAAAACTGGCTAATGCCGGTTTTGCGTCATTCTGCAGAGCAACGTTAGCCAGTTGAAGCGCTTGTTCGTAATTATCCTGATAAAAGTAGACCAAAGATTTTAAATAATTCGCATGGCCACTATTAGGATTGAGTTGCAGCAAACGCTCAATTTGCTCATCGGCACGCGTTAACTGCTTGTCTTCTATAAGTTGCTCCGCGAGTAAAAATCGCGCAACGTGATAAGACGGATAAATGTCGAGGGCTTCATTAAAAGCAATGATCGCGTTGACATGATCGTATTGCAAAGAGTGAATCATGCCCTTAAGTATTAGCTTTTCAAACGGTTCAATCGAAGGCGTAGTAAATTTTTGCGTGATGTTCAGTGCGACCGCTGGATTGCCTTGCTCCAGCGTTTGATACGACTGCGCAATAAGTAGCTCTTCTTGCTTGAGTGACTCTGCTGGAATAACCGGGTCCTGCTCACCGCTTTTGAGTTTGGAAAGGTATTCAAACAACGCCAGCGTGCTTGTTACCTGAGCATCCTGTATTTCAGGTTTGGACTCCAGTTCCATGAGAACACGGTCGAAATCGTTTTGGTAAAAAATCGAACGGATCAGAATAGGGTAAGCGTCGACGACGGGATAACTCAAGTCTAATGCGCGCCGGATTTCTTTTTCCGACTCTTCCCAAAGACCTTGTTCGAATTCCAGGCGTCCTAATTGAAAGCGAGCTTCAGCGTTATTTGGCTCCGTAATGACAGCGTTCTTTAACTCAACGATGGCTGCCACTTTTTCACCTTCTGCCACAAGTTGCATGGCATTGGCTATTTGTTCTTCTGCTGACTTTGGTGTACAGGCTGTCAAAGCGACTGTTAACCAAAGTGCACTAAGGCGTTTCATTTGCATCCTTTCCTCTCACTACAACTATCTTTACAACATCTCTCAAGATATCAGTTTGGATGTGGGCTGGCTATAGGCACGCTGTGAATGGTCACTGCCAAGCCGTAAAATTCAACCTGCACGAAAGCTTAAGCCTCACTGGCATCATATTTTCCGGGCGACAGAATGTTATTGGGGTCCACTGCTTTTTTTATTACATCGACAGACTGCCAAAACGGCGTTTGTTTATCCAGCCGGGCTTGTTCTGTTACTGGTAGCCTGTAAGGTACAAATCCTTGTTCACAGCCTTCATCGATAAGTGCCCGCAGACAAGCGTGCGCTTTCTCGACTTGTGCCGGGTCACGCTTGTCAAAAACGAGAGGAACGGTGGAGTCGATACAGTCGTGTTTTAGGTTTGTGAAGGTAATAAACGGGTCCAAGTCATAAGCTAACATGGTACGGCGCACAAATTCGACAAAACCCGATAACGTCGTAGGGTTCATAGCAATTAGCGGCGCGTACCAAAGTAAGCCACATTCATCATCGGCAGGGTGAAGCAGGTTAGACTTGTCTGGTTGCTTGGTTGGATTTCGCCAATAAGGTAGGGGTAATGCTACCTGATTGGGTTTGCCCAACATAATTTCGACCCCTTCCTGTAGCGAAGACAACTGGGTTTTTATATCTTTAAAGGCGGGTAAGAAATCGAGCGGCAATGTCGCGAACCGGCGCGCAAACTTGAGTAGTAAAGAGTCTGAAAATAACACTTTACCCAAAGGGCGGGCATGGTGCTTGATGTACTTCTTTACGTAGTTGACGACAGGCTGGTCACCGTAAATCGAGCCCACTATCATCCATTCTGGCAGTCGTTTGGAGGCCGCCAGCGAATTTACCTGCTCATCGGTTAACGGCATTATTGGGGTATCATGCATATTGGGGTTCTGACATGTCATCGACACCAACCGTCGCTTATCCATCAGGTTAATTGATCCGACTAAGCCTGATTGAGACTCCAACAAAGTTCGAATGAAATTAACGCTGTCTTCGAAGTTGTCACCATCAAAAACCTGAATGTAAAACGCACTAAATGCGTTGGGCTTCCTGGCCAGACGAACTGTCATTTCTGTAACGATACCCAAATTACTCTGGGTGAACAGGCCATCAATGTAGGGCCCCAGGCCCCACTTGAACGTTTTGTCGATAAAGTCTTCAGACGTCTTATCAAGAGCAGATACGGCTGAAGCGTATTCTTGCTCACAGAGATTAGGGTGAGGTAAGAACCCTTTGAGCGCGGTACAGGCATAGAAATGGTCTGTATGTGGTGTTATGCCATATCCGCGTTCCAAAGCATTGCTGAGTACGCTACAAGTCGGGCCTGCACCAGTCACCGGTACCATGTGAGGCCATTCGTTTTCTTGTAAATAGTCGTACAGCATTTGTTGAGTGACCCCAGGTTCAACCGTAATAAGGCCTAGTTCTTTGCTGGTGGGGGATATTTTACAAAGACCGGATAAATCCAGTAACACGACCGGACGGTCTGCGCTATCGCGGGTTATAGAGCCATAGCCCCAGTTCTTATTGGAACTTACCGGGTGAACTGCAAAATTAAGAGAATTGGCCAGCGATAACACCAGTGGAATAACGCGCTTATGGTGTACTTTAATTGCACCCGTTAAAAGCTGCTTGTCGCTGAATGTTGTGCCGCCATAGGCATCGATAGCATGACTAGCAGGCAACAGCGTGATGTCGTCATGTGAATCAAAGTGCGCTTTGAGTGTTTGGTGTATATCCATAAAAAACGGTTAGTTGTTCCTAATACACTTACTATAGCTATTTTTTACTAAAAACAAAAAAAGCCGGCAATATGCCGGCTTAAAGATTTGAAACTTTCTCTGCGAATTAACGCTTCAATCGAGAACGAAGGCCTAGCGCAACTAAGCCGAAGGCAAAGAGAGCTAAACCTGTTGGCGCTGGCACCGGAATTTCACGTGTGCTCAAGCCAATAACAATGTTGTCGAATTCACCTGCGATACCGCTGGTGTCAATAACCAGGGTGTCGAACTGCTCGGCAATTGAGAAAGCAATGTTCACGTATGCATTTGATGCAGGGCTGGACTGGTTACCTGATTGTCCGCCCAGAGCAGATAGCAACTGAGTACCGGTAATTTGTGTTACCAGATTGCCGTCTGAATAAAATTTAAAGTCATTGTAAGTGTCTACTGAGCCCCAATAGAAACCAAGGTAAGTAATGCCCAGTAACGTATTTGAGTTCAGTGTGGTTGTAAAATAAGCCAACAGATCGTTGTAGTCGAACGTAATACTCGACGTACCTGAACCATTGTTTGTTACGTAACCATAACAAGTTGTGTCATTTGCAGGAGCTGCAGCAACGTTATTCTGCGTGCCTTTGCGGATACCGACTTCAGTTGGGTTTGCTGTAACGTCAACACCAATTGGACCTGCATTTAAGCTGTTTACAGCACATTCGCTTTCAAAGCCTGGTGTTGTATAGGCAGTTGACCCCGGGAATGAAGGATCGCCGGTTGCAACATCGAAGGTTTCGATAAAGTAGCCGGAAAGACCACCTGTAATCGGGTCGATAAACGAACTGGTAAGGCCGGAATTATCACTCGCAGCGACACCGCCGAAAGTAATAGACGCTGCATTTGCAACATTTGTTGAACCCAGTACTACCGCAGCGGTTAGTGAAAGGGCTTTTGTAAAGCTCGAAAATTTGTTCATTTTACTGTCCCCTGTAAAAAAGAAAGTTTCAATGAACAATAAAGCATCAAATATGCCAAAAAATAAACAATCGATTTATCAATGAGTTGTAATTTGAGGGAGGAAGCGTACAACTTAAGTTGTAAAAAAAACCGGCACTAGGCCGGTTTTTTTGTGCGGTAAACTTTCTGCTTCGTTATTTTTTCAAACGAGAGCGTAGGCCCAATGCGATCAGACCGAAAGCGAACAGTGCCAGACCTGTTGGAGCAGGAACTGGGATTTCGCGAGTACTCAGACCAACAACGATGTTGTCGAACTCACCTGCAATGCCGCTGGTTTTGATAACCAGAGTATCGAATTGCTCCGCGATAGAGAAATCGATGTTTACATAAACGTTTGAGCTAGGTGAAGACTGGTTACCAGACGTTACACTGTTCACAAGTTGTGAACCAGTGATAGACGTTACCAGGTTACCGTCTGAATAGAACTCAAAATCATTGTAAGTGTCTACTGAACCCCAGTAGAAACCAAGATAAGTAATACCCAGCAGAGTGTTTGAGCTGTACAGAGTAGTGTAGAAGCTTAACAGCTGGTTGTAATCGAAAACGGTAGTAGCAACGCCTGAACCGTTGTTAGTCAGGTAACCATAACAGGTAGTATCGTTAGCAGGTGCTGCCGCTACATTAGGAACAGAACCTTGACGAATACCAACTTCTGATGTGTTCGCAGTAACAACAACGCCAGCAGGGCCGCCGTTCGCACTGTTTACAGCACACTGTTGATCGAAGCCTGGGTCGTTATATGCAGTTGAACCTGCAAATCCTGTAGTGTTTGTTGCTTGGTCAAAAGATTCAATGAAGTAATCTTGTTGGCCACCAGTCAGTGGGTCAATGAATGAGCTGGTTAAACCAGAACCATCATTCGCAGTCACGCCACCGAAAGTAATGTTCGCAGCCTGAGTGCTAGAAGCAAAAGCTAAAGCAACCGTCAATGGCAACGCTTTTGATAAAATTGATAATGCTTTCATTTGTACTGTCCTCTAAAAATTGAAAGTTACCGCACGAACAGTAAAGCACTTTGTGTGCCATAATTGAAAAATGCTTATTTTACATTGGCTTAAGGTGATTTGGTGTTTTCAGGATAGTATTGGTGTAAAGTTTTTCGACATGGGTGTCAGCGTTTTGAATTTATTTGCTTGTGGCGGGAAGAAGCGGTTTAAACAGCAACAAACCGCTATTTACATTTTATTTTAATTTGAGGCTGTATATTTATTGAACGATACATTCATGCGTCGTGCTGGATTTGCTTGTTGACCTGACTCTGAATGTCCTTAAGCATATACTTAAAACCTGGTGTCAGGTTTTTTAACAGTAGCTCAGCGTTAATATAATACGGCGCTCGTTGTCCATGGTAGTCAATCGTAGGACCGATCTGAACGAACTTAATGCCTATAAAACGCATGCTTCTTGCTAGTCGTGGTTCCATCATTACAAATGCATGACGAATGCCTTGACTCAATGCTAAAGAGGCAGCGGTTAGATATAGACCAATGGCAATAAACGGGAAGCAACGCAATTCCTTTTCTGAGTAAGTTGTTTCATTGATGGCACCGGTTGCTGCACCAGCAAATTTATCCATTGCACGTCGTCTGAATTGTGCAGGTACTGCCAGTCGGGAAATTTCGCAGATTTCCTCACGCTTAAAATGCGATGGGGTAAATTCAGGGTGTGAAATTGAGTGTAAACAAAATTTTTCGAGAGGAAGCAGCTCGCCTTCGTTTTTGGGCGTGACTAATCGAACTGTACCCGCATAGGCCTGTGTATTAAGGTGTTGAATCATGCAGTATTGGGACCACGCATCGAAATCGTCGGTCTCTTTGCCATCCTCTCTGACGGGTTCAAAAGCTAGCTCTTCACAATATACGTTGTGACGAATCTTATACACTTCTTCGCACAGCTCTTCATTAGAAGCAATAACAGGCGTGAGGAATGTCGAAAAGTGCTTAGAAATTGCGTCAGCTTCCCGCAAACGCTTATAAGCCTGCCATAATTTACCGATTTTTTGGCTTGTACTCTTAAACACAAACTACCTCTGACGTCGTCCCACCGCATGTGTGGCATGTAAAATTTGGACTCGGTTAGCAAGTAACCATCCATAGTTAAATAATAGTAGCACTCTTTTTGAACAAGTAGATAAAAATCATTCTTATACTTAGGGCGCGTTTACCTTGTCCTACTATGTTTATCGCATGTAATTACATTTACTTGAACGAACAATTGCAAGTGCGTCTACTCGGCTCGCAAATGCTCAAATAGCAAGCCAAAATATTCATACAGCGCCCTTTCTGTATTTTGTATGCTGTTTACAGAAGGAATGTTAAGCGTGATATCAAACTCCGGCGGACTTAGGTGCTCCACCGGAACAGGTGTGAGATTGGAAAAACCAATTCGCTGTGCAAGCAGCATGAGTCTTTTCATGTGGGTGGCTGAAGTAATGACGGCAATAGGTTGATCACCCGTAAATGCATAGAGTGCCGATAACTCCTCTTCTGTATTCGTGCCAATAGAAAGCGCAATAACAGGACTGTCCGTTAACGTTTGCGTAAAGCGTTTTGCTTGTTCTGCGTAGTCCGTGTTGACGTCTTCCAAAAAATGCCCTGCGGACACGATAATGGGTTTGCCACTTATACGGGCCATCATCGCTGTCTGTGTCAGTCTGGTTAGTGAACACCTGGGCCACTGGCTGACTTCGACGGTATCGACGTCGTAAAAATAGCAACCCGGTGTGTAGAGGTACCGGGCATTTTGCCAGGCCTCATCTTTGAGCGTAATGGGGGGGTAAGCATATTCCAGTGGCCGTAATATTGCGTTACTGAAAACGAATTGGCTACACAGCAACAGCCAGACAACACCTAATCCCACTAAACCAGCACCGAAACGCTTCTTCGGCTGTTTTAAATGGCATAAGGCGCCGATTATGCATACTATGAAGGACATCACCAGAGGTGAGAGCACTAGCTTGACAGTATATTTTATGAAGCTTATCGCAAGCGATTCCATGCGGTAATACCTGAATAATCCGTGCTATCATCCTTACTAAAACTGACAGGACTTGCAATGAAGAGATTGTGTTTTTTTCTATTATTTCTCAGTTTTGTTGCCAATGGGCAGGATGCTATTAACTGGGTAAGTGTCATTCAGAAGGTAAAACCCTCCGTGGTTGGTATTGGCCTGCACACGCCAATGAATGCGCCTTCAAACCAACTACAAGGCACAGGCTTTGTCATTGGTAATGGCAAGTATGTTGCCACCAACTATCACGTGATAGCTGAACCGCTGGATCCGGAAATTGTTCAGTACAGAGCTGTTTTTGTGGGCAATGCAAAAAACACCCGTACACTGCGGGCTGAAGTTGTCGGTATTGATCCGGTCCACGATCTGGCCATCCTGAAAGTAGAAGATGTGCTGACACCGCTGAAAGTCGGGACAGACGAGTATGTACCAGAAGGTACCATCATTGGGTTCACCGGATATCCAATTGGTGCTGTATTGGGTCTGTACCCAGCGACGCACCGTGGCATGGTGGCAGCCGTAACGCCCGATGCTATGCCAGCCTACAACTCAACTCAGCTGTCTATTAATATGCTGGACCGGTTAAAACAAACATTTATGATCTATCAACTGGATGCGACGGCCTATCCGGGCAACAGCGGCAGCGCGATGTATCGCGCCAGCGATGGTGTTGTTATCGGCGTGATGAACAAGGTATTTGTTGCTGAAGGAAAAGAGAATGCGCTGAGCAAACCCTCTGGCATATCTTACGCGATCCCTGTAGTTCACCTGCGTGAATTAGCTGCCAAATATAATATTAATATTTAGAGAGGGGGTTGGGCTAAAGAATGATTTCAGCCTGGCTCATGTGCGCCTGAATTGTGCTTTGAGCCTCGCCCTTTGCTGCACTATTGGTAAATCGTCACAAAGCATTCATATAGCCTGGCTGGTAATGGTCTCCGAGTTGGTTTATCGTCTGCAAACAATAAAGCAACGTTCAGCTGATCCTAATAACAGTGTGAATCTGACGCGTGAATGACAAAGCGGTAACACTGACTTACCACTTATGATATCAGGAGTTTAGAATGAAAGTGCTCGTAACCGGAGCCGCAGGTTTCATTGGCGCTGCAGTAAGTCAGACCCTTGCTGCCCGTGGTGACACGGTAATTGGGATCGATAATCTGAATGATTATTACGACGTCAATTTAAAACTAGCACGTTTAAAACGCCTGGAAGATATTGAGTTTTCCGGCAGTTTTGAGTTTGTGAAACTTGGCGTTGAAGAGCGCGACGGAATGGAAGCCTTGTTCGAGACACAACAATTCGATTGTGTTGTTCATCTGGCAGCACAAGCCGGCGTCCGTTATTCACTGGAAAACCCTCACGCTTACGTCGATGCTAATCTGGTCGGCTTTATGAACATTCTCGAAGGGTGTCGACATAACAAAATTAAACACCTGGTGTATGCGTCATCGAGTTCTGTGTATGGGGCCAATGAAACCATGCCATTCTCGGAGTCACACAATGTCGACCATCCGGTAAGTCTTTATGCGGCCAGTAAAAAAGCCAATGAATTAATGGCGCATACTTACAGCCATTTGTATCAGCTCCCTACCACAGGGTTACGCTTTTTCACCGTGTACGGCCCTTGGGGGCGCCCTGATATGGCGCTGTTTAAATTCACGAAAGCCATGCTGGCCGGCGAATCAATTGACGTATACAACTACGGTAATCATCGGCGAGACTTTACATACATCGACGATATTGTTGAAGGCATCATCAGAACATTAGACAACACCGCGACAGGTGATCCGAACTGGCGAGGTAGTGATCCTAACCCGGCTACCAGTAAAGCGCCATTCAGGGTGTATAATATTGGCGCTCAAAACCCGGTCAACTTATTGCATTTCATCGAGACACTGGAAAAGGCACTAGGTGTGAATGCCGACAAACGATTGCTGCCTCTGCAGCCGGGCGATGTGCCTGATACCTATGCCGACGTGTCCCGTTTGGTCGCTGACACGGGTTACCAGCCATCAGTCTCGGTTGAACAAGGAATTCAATCGTTCGTCGATTGGTATCGTGACTTTTATCGGGTGTAACCTGCGTTAAACGGTTGTCATTACAGGGCGTTCAAGACGCTGTAACTTGGCTGGTAAAAAGTTGATTGCTGTTTGATAGCCCTGCTGAAACAGGGCTTCCTTGTCTGTTTCGTCCATATCAAAGTCCACAGAGGACGCAGAACCCGTATTGATCACCAGTGTGTTGTGCCAGTGTTCGGCGTGCACATACTCCCGTGACAACGCGGTCATAAACGTGCGGATCAGCATGCCAATGTACTGGGGCAAGATAAAGCGCTTGGGATTGAACGGTTGTTCGCGGGCTTCACTACGCAAGCGAAAACACACATTGGGCGTTCCATCACGTTGCCAGTCCTGGAACAAGGCGTCTTCTGCCAGAATAGCACCGTCAACCAGTAGGTGCTTTTCATAAACTTTAAAGCTGAATAACAACGGAATTGACATCGAACAACGCACGGCATGTGATACGCGCATATCGGGGGTATGTTCTTTATTAAAAATGACCGGTCCGCCACCGTTCACATCTGTCGCCAGAATGTTGAGCGGGATAGGGGCATCAGCAAACGTCATACCGTCTAACTGCTTGTCCATCCATCTTTCAAACTTGACCCCGGAGGAAAGGCCGCCGTATCTCAGTAATCGCAGAATAGAAAAGTCACGAAACTGTCTGAAGTCAGTGCTGACGGCTAACCGGTACAGATCCTGATTCGACATACCATAGCTGTGAAGGGCCGCGACAATGGATCCTCCGGATATACCCACTAGCGAGGAAAACTCGACGTCGAGATCACTTAGCGCTTTCAAAATGCCAATATGCGCCAGTAACCGTGTACCGCCGCCGGAAAAAATAGGCACAATCTTATTTACTGCTGTCATTCACTCACCCACGTTGGAAGCCTTAATACGCCTGATTAACCTCATCAGTTTGCCATTTAAAAATCAGGGCAGGTCAGGGTAAACGCTGTTGCTCTATTAAAAAGCATATACCAAAAAATGGGTTTATCGAGTTGAAACGCCTAGAAAATACAAAGCGGGCCTTATACTTTAGGTATAAGGCCCGCTTATTAGTTGCTTGCGAACAATGCTTATCGGTTGCGCAGCGCCGCTTTCATTTCTTTGCGTTTTTGATGCAGCAAAGGTTCGGTGTAGCCATTGGGCTGCTCTTTCCCTTTGAAGATAAGGTCGCTTGCGGCCTGGAAGCCAATAGAAGCCGCCGTATCCGGTGTCATCGGAACGTATTCGGGATCGCCTGCGTTCTGTTCATCTACCAGTTTGGCCATACGTTCTAGCGAAGCCTGTACGCGCTCCTCAGTGATTACGCCATGTGCCAGCCAGTTTGCCAGGTGCTGGCTGGAGATACGCAAGGTCGCGCGATCTTCCATCAAACCAACATTGTTTATGTCCGGCACCTTCGAGCAGCCAACGCCTTGGTGTACCCAGCGCACAACGTAACCCAGGATCCCCTGAACGTTGTTGTCTATTTCGCGTTGAATTTGCTCATCTGTCAGGCTGGCGGCATCGTCCAGCAACGGGATAGTAAGAATATCGTCGATACCGTCGAACTGCTCTGTCGCCAGGCTTTGCTGTAAGCCAAACACATCTACCTGATGATAGTGCAGGGCGTGCAGTGTAGCTGCCGTCGGCGATGGAACCCAAGCGGTATTTGCGCCCGATTTCGGGTGTCCAATCTTGGCCGTCATCATTTGCGCCATTTGATCCGGGATCGGCCACATACCTTTACCAATTTGCGCTTTACCCGACAATCCACAGGCCAGGCCGGTTGCAACATTGGCTTTCTCATAGGCCTGAATCCAGGTCATGGCCTTTAAGCTGGCTTTGTCAGCAAAGGTGCCGGCCAGCATTGAAGTATGAATCTCATCACCGGTGCGGTCGAGGAAGCCGGTATTAATGAACACCGTGCGCTGTTTAGCGGCGGCAATACAGGCTTTTAAGTTAACACTGGTACGGCGCTCTTCGTCCATGATCCCCATTTTAAGAGTGAAAGGCTCAAGACCAACGACTTCTTCAATCTTGCCAAATAACGCATTACTGAAAGCCACTTCCTCAGGGCCGTGCATCTTGGGTTTAACAATATAAATGCTGCCAGTGCGGGTGTTCTTATACGGGCTATTGCCCAGTAAATCATGTTTGGCAATCAGCGAGGTAATCACGCCATCCATAATGCCTTCAGGGACTTCTTCACCGTCGAATAAAATGGCATCGTTTGTCATCAGATGACCCACGTTGCGAACGAACATCAGACTGCGGCCTGACAGTACCAGGCTTTCACCGTATGTTGTTTGGTAAGTACGATCAGCATTCATACTGCGGGTAAATGACTTACCGCCTTTGTTCATGGTAATACTCAACGTGCCTTTCATTAACCCTAACCAGTTGGCGTATACCAGGGTCTTATCTTCGGCGTCTACCGCAGCTACAGAATCCTCGCAGTCCATAATAGTGGTGAGTGCCGCTTCGACCAAAATGTCTTTAACGCCGGCAGGATCGGTTTTGCCAATAGGGTGTTGATTGTCGATTTGAATCTCGAAATGCAGACCGTTGTGCTCGAACAGCAACGCTGTTGGGCTTTCAACACTGCCCTGAAAGCCTTTAAATTGCGAGGCGTCCTGCAGCGAAGCAGAGGCACCGCCTTTCAGGCTTACTGACAGGCTGTTACCAGCAATACTGTAGTTAACCGCGTCTTCGTGTTGGCCATTGGCCAGCGGCAACAAGGTGTTCAACCACTCACGGGCTGTCGCTACCACTTTTGCACCGCGAACCGGATTGTAGCCGCCTGTCTTACCTGCGCCGTCTTCTTCACTGATGACGTCAGTGCCGTAGAGTGCGTCGTACAAACTACCCCAACGCGCATTGGCCGCATTCAGCGCATACCGTGCATTATTAATAGGCACTACCAGTTGCGGACCGGCCATGGTTGCCATTTCGGCATCTACACCGCTGGTCTCAATGCTAAAGTCTGCGGGTTCAGGTATCAGGTAACCGATGTCTTGTAAAAATTGCTTATATTCCGGGCCTTTGGCTGGCTTGCCTGCTTTGTGATAATCGTCAATCTGAGCTTGTAAGCTGTCTCGCTTGGCCAGCAACGCCTTATTTGGGGCAACAAACTCAGCAAGTACAGCTTCGAAACCTTGCCAGAACTTAGCGGGTTCTACGCCTGAGCCAGGCAACGCCTGCTCGTTGATGAAATTGTCGAGAACGGACGCAACCTGCATGCGGCCGCGTTGAATATAATCCTGCATAGTAGTCCCCTGGAGAAATGTATTTGTATCAGTGTAGAGGCTATGCAAATAATTTCTAAGTTTATGGTTCTTATTTTTGCCATAAATTTAGTGAATGGTTAGAGTATGGATTACAACAAGAGAGTTGATGTGTGGACCGGGTACATTGTGTACCCGGTGGTCGTTAATCCAGTTGCATTCCAACGGGTTTGTCGTTTATTGCATGTCTGCTGCGACTTCGCCAATCAGTCTGCGCAACCAGATGTGGCCAGCGTCATGATGAAGCAGGGCACTCCAGGCCATTTTCAGTGCAATGGGGGGAATGTCAAATGGCGGTTCGCGAAGCACGATATTCGGATCATCTTTAAAGATCTTTGCGGCCTTACTGGGCAGTGTCGCAATCAGATTCTGACGCTTGGCTATCTGTAAGGCGGCGTGGTAGTGCCGGGTGAAAACACGTATGTCACGCTGTTTACCAATTTTGGTTAATTCCGCATCTACCCAGCCTAACTTCTGCACTTCATTCGGGTCGATACCGACACCCACACCAAAGCCGGTTTTACTCACCCAGATATGCTGTGCTTTAAGGTAGGTATCCAAATCGTAATGACTCGCCAGTGGGTGAGTTTTACTCATGACACAGGAAAACGTATCGTACCAGATGACTTTTTGGTGGAACGACAAGGGCAACTCGTCAAAACGGTTGATTGCCATATCCACTTTGCCTTGCTCTACATCGTGGAAGGTAACATCACTGGGTGTAATCAGGTCCAGCGTAATATTCGGTGCGCAATCAGCCAGACGACCCACGAGTTCGAGCAGCAGCGTTGATTCTGCATAGTCACTGGTCATGATACGGAATGTTCTGGCGCTGGTGGCGGGGTTAAAATCCGTTTCGGGCTGAATGGAGCTTTCGAGCTTGCTGAGCACATCGCGTATAATGGGCTGTAATTCCAATGCTCGTTTGGTAGGTGTCATCCCATCACTGGTTCTCACCAATAAAGGGTCTTTAAATAAATCCCGCAGACGCTTCAGGCCATTACTCATTGCAGGTTGAGTGATACTCAGTTGATTCGCTGCCCGGGTAACGCTGCCTTCTCTCAATAAAACGTCTAAATAGACCAATAAGTTCAGATCAACCTTCGCAATATTCATTTATCTAATAGCCCGTATCAAGTTTATTTAATTTTTCTATTATACTGCGTATTTCACCGCTTGTCAGATAGGCCATTAGTCTTAGTGCTTATGAAGGGTTTTTATGTAGTGTTATGATAAATAAGGTTTTTTAGGAGTTTCTGATTAAGGCGATATTTTTTGTGAATGAATTCAATACAATAATTAAGGTGAATATTGCATGTCTCGGGTTCATTTGCAGTGAGAAGTGGGTTACCCCTTAACATAAAAAAGGCTTCCCTAAGGAAGCCAAAAAACTCAAGAGCCTGCTCGAACGTCTCTGAAAAAGCAGGCTGGTGGTTGGAACTAGTCGAACTGGTTCATGGTGTTGTCTTCACCACTGGCTTTCAGTGCCTGGTCACCAGAGAAGTATTCTTTGTGAGTGTCACCTAAGTCAGAGCCAGCCATTGCCTGGTGCTTAACGCACGCCAGACCCTGACGGATTTCCTGACGCTGTACGCCTTTAACGTAGGCCAGCATGCCTTCATCACCGAAGTAACCTTTCGCCAGGTTGTCAGTAGACAGCGCAGCAGTGTGGTAAGTAGGCAGCGTGATCAGGTGGTGGAAGATACCTGCTTCGCGAGCCGCATCGGCCTGGAAGCTTTGGATTTTCGCATCAGCTTCTGCAGCCAGCTCTGAGTCATCATACTCTACAGACATCAGGTTAGCGCGGTCGTATGCAGATACGTCTTTGCCTTCTTCTGACCATGCGTCAAATACTTGCTGACGGAAGTTCAGTGTCCAGTTGAATGATGGAGAGTTGTTGTAAACCAGTTTCGCATTCGGGATAACTTCACGAATTTGGTCAACCATGTCGCCGATTTGACGAACGTGTGGTTTCTCAGTTTCAATCCACAGCAGGTCAGCACCGTTCTGCAGGCTGGTGATACAGTCAAGTACACAACGCGCAACACCCGTGTCAGGCTTGAAGCGGAACAGGCCGTTAGGCAGACGCTCAGGCTTAACCAGTTCGCCATTTTGCTTCAGTACCAGGTCACCTTCGTTCAGGTCTGCTACTGAGTTAACTGGAGTAGTTTGCAGGAATGCATTGTACTGAGAAGCCAGGTCACCTTCGCTGGTAGATACTGGGATCTTCTGAGTCAGACCTGCGCCTAATGAGTCAGTACGGGCAACGATAACACCGTCGTCAACGCCCAGCTCAAGGAAAGCGTAACGAACAGCATTGATCTTCGCCAGGAAATCTTCGTGAGGAACGGTTACTTTACCGTCCTGGTGACCACATTGCTTGGCATCAGATACCTGGTTTTCGATTTGGATACAGCAAGCTCCCGCTTCAATCATTTTCTTCGCTAGCAGGTAAGTGGCTTCTTCGTTACCGAAACCTGCGTCAATGTCAGCGATGATTGGTACTACGTGTGTTTCGTAGTTGTCGATTTGTGCCTGGATTGCAGCAACATCGCCGCCGTTTGCTTTAGCTGCGTCTAATTGCTTGAACAAGTCACCCAGTTCACGAGCATCAGCCTGACGCAAGAAGGTGTAAAGCTCTTCGATCAATGAGGCAACCGAGGTTTTCTCGTGCATTGATTGGTCTGGAAGAGGACCAAACTCAGAACGCAATGCAGCAACCATCCAACCAGACAGGTACAGGTAACTCTTTTTGGTAGTACCCTGGTGCTTTTTAACAGCCAGCATTTTTTGCTGACCTACGAATCCGTGCCAGCAACCTAATGATTGAGTGTACTGAGTACAGTCTGCATCGTACTCGGCCATGTCCTGACGCATAATCTTTGCGGTATACTTAGCAACGTCCAAACCGGTTTTGAAACGATTCTGAACAACCATGCGCGCCGCGAACTCCGGGCTGATGGCATTCCAAGTACCATTGTATTGACTCTTTAGCGTGGCAAACTGTTCGATTGCATTTTGATAATCTGACATGACTGTCTCTCCTTCACGAAAATAATAAATGCGTTGGTGATAACACCTGAGGCGTTGTCATCGACTTCTTTTCCATCCTAGGTCCACATTTGAAATAAAAGAAATATATAATGCTCATTATCGTCATAATTTTTGTGAATGTTTGCGTGAGTGATTTCCTATCACCAGGTATGAATCTCAGACTAGCCAATGGGTTAATGGGCAAATGAAGTAAAAAAAACTATTATTAAGAGATAGCAACGACAGGAATATGTAATGAGTAATATCCTTTCCTCAGTAGACCAGCGTACGAAGTTGGTGGGAGAGAACCGGCTAGAGTTATTGCTCTTCCGGTTGGGGACCCGGCACACTTACGCGATCAACGTGTTTAAAGTAAAGGAAGTGATTACCATTCCCAAGTTAAACACCATGCCTGGCGCTCACGGCAATCTATGCGGAGTCACAGTATACAGGGGGCTCACTATCCCCATAATTGACCTGCGGCAGGCCATTCATTTCCGCGCAACGAATAATCAGCCCGACACGCATCGCAATGTCATCATTACCGAGTATAACCGTTCAGTACAGGGCTTTATGATTGGCGATGTTGTCAGAATAGTGAATACGTCCTGGGGAAATATTCAACCGCCACCCAAGAGTGTAGGTAAATCCAATTTTCTAACCGCTATCACTCAGATTGATATTGGGGGTAAACAAGAGCTAGTCGAAATCATCGATGTCGAAAAAGTGCTGGCAGAAATTGTTGAATACGATGTATCTATTTCAGAAGACGTACTCGATTCTGTCGTGGTTGAGCACCTAAAAGGTAAGCGAATTTTAATTGTGGATGATTCTTCAACTGCCAGGAAGCAGATCCGCGACACGCTTGAGCAATTGGGTATTGATATCATCGAGTGTCACAATGGCGCTGAAGCACTGGCACTGCTGAAAGAATGGGCAAATGAAGGTATTAAAGTCACCGAGAGGCTACTGATGATGTTTACCGATGCGGAAATGCCAGAAATGGATGGCTATCGGTTAACATCTGAAGTGCGTTCCGATGAACGCATGGCGGATTTATTTATTGCGCTGAATACGTCACTCAGCGGCAGTTTTAACGAAGCCATGGTAGAGAAAGTGGGTTGTAACCGCTTTATCTCTAAGTTTCAGCCCGATATGCTGGTAGACGTAGTGCAACAACGAATGAGAGAGTTGTTGCAGGAATCAGACTAAATGGTCTGATTTTTACAATTTTCCATGTGAATTCGGTAACTTGCCCGGTATACTGGTACAGCGTTTAACCTGTTGTTTAATCAGCTCGTCGGATTGGTACTTCGATGCTATCAGTGGGCGCTATACACTTCAGTAATCCGAATTCTAAAAGGAAAATAATGTGCGACAGAACTTGCTTGCGGTAGCGGCCGCAACACTTTTTTTGACTGCCTGTAATGCCACGTCTGATTCATTATTGCCCAAGACGTCTCATCAGCCCGAGAAACCGAAGAATGTGATCATGATCGTATCAGACGGAATGGGGCCGGCTTACTCGACCGCTTATCGAAATTTCCGTGATGACCCTGCCACCCCACAAGTGGAATCAGTCATTTTTGATCGAATTTTCGTTGGAAATGCCAGCACGTATCCGGCTCAGGAGTCTGGGTTTGTTACCGATTCAGCTGCAGCAGCTACCGCTTTGGCTGCTGGCGTAAAAAGCTATAACGGCGCAATTGGCGTTGATGTTAACAAACAGCCTGTTGAATCCGTTCTACAAAAAGCAAAAGCGCTTGGTATGAAGACGGGTATAGCGGTGACATCGCAAATTGTGCACGCTACCCCTGCTGCCTACATGGCACATAATGAAAGCCGCAAGAATTACAATGCCCTGGCAGACAGTTTCTTTGACCACAAAATCAATGGTGAGTTTACTGCGAACGTTATGCTGGGCGGCGGAACACAGTATTTCGAGCGTGAAGACCGCGATGTAACGGCTCAGTTCATTGACGCCGGCTATGCCTATGTTGATACGTACAATAAGTTAGCCACGATTCCCGCCGGCGAAAACGTGCTGGGGCTGTTCGCACCCGTCGGGTTACCTTGGGTGTTGGATGATAAGCGTAAAAACCGTCTTGCTTACTTAACTGAACATGCAATTAAACACCTTGAAAACGACAATGGCTTTTTCCTGTTAGTTGAGGCCAGCCAGGTGGATTGGGCAGGGCATGCCAATGATATTGCTTCGGCAATGGCTGAAATGCATGATCTCAATTTAACCCTGGAGTATTTGTATCAGTACGTTCAGGAAAACCCTGACACGCTGGTGGTACTTACCGCTGATCACAGCACCGGAGGGCTGACTATTGGTGCTCGCGGCCAATACGCCTGGGAACCAGAGTGGTTGAAGCACCTGACTGCGTCGCCTTCATCTATTGCTATTGCGTTGCCTCAGGCTGCGGATCCGGTCGCTTTTGCAACGGAAAAGCTAGGCTTCACTCTGAATGAAGAAGAAGCAAAGCAAATTATTGCACTGGCAAAATTAAAAAGCACGCGAGCCATCGAAACGGGCATCAAATCGCTGTTAGACATTCGCACAAATACCGGCTGGACAACCGGTGGCCATACAGGCGTAGACGTGGAAGTATTTGCATTTGGGCAGGGACATGAGTCTTTCTACGGTCAGTACGACAATACCGATATTGCTAAAAAGATATTCTCTTTGTTGCCTGATGCGTCGCAGCAGACAATGACTGAGGAAAAAGCAACGGTTAAGCCTACCTCTGCTGAAGGCTGTGATTTTGAAAAAGACTGGCGTTGCCAGTAACGGATATGTAATACGAAAAACGCCGGCTAAAAGCCGGCGTTCTTATTTGGGGGTAAGGTCATAGGCAGTGACGTTAATCTTACGAATCTCACACGGCATGAACCTGATTTACTGATTAATAAAACTTTCTATGTCTTCGCCGGTTATCTTGCCAATCTGGCTGAATAAATACCACAATGCTCCCACCAACATGATCATTGACGGCACTACGATTACTGGATAACTCAGTGCCGTCATTCTGCCGAGTTCTTCGGTGTAAGCTGTGGTACCTGGCTCACTGACCAAAATAACCTTAGCCAGAATATAATTCAGCGCTGAAGAGAGGAAGAACGAGCTTGCCACGATATACGAGCAGTGTTTAACCTTTTCGCCAAACACCGCTTGCTTACCTTGTTTGTCGAGTACGTCGTTCAGGTGAGGCCAGTTAATGATTTGGTCGTTGAGGATAAGTAATTTAACCAGTGGTTTGTCTGTCATTTGGGTAACGAGTACGGCGATGCCGATTATCGCTGGAATTGTGGCTTCTTTGATCGCGATATATTCCGCGGGTAGCTTAAGCAGGCTAATACCGCCGGTGAGCAGTACGCTGACAATCCCTAGAATAGAGAAACCATTTACTTTCCCGCTTTGCTTCAAATCCCATAAGCCATAACCCAAAGGGAAACTGAGTGCAGCAACGATACTCCATGCAGGCCCTAAATAGTCCTCCGAGCTGGTGTAACTCATGACGAGTACCGGAATCACAATATTAAATGCCAGATTTGGCAGAAAGCCCTGATTAGCTGGCTTATTGGCTTGTGGCGAAGTTTCACTCATAGGAAATCTAAAATCTCTTGGGGTTAACCGGTTTTGGCCCATAACCTGGCGCTCAGCACGCCCATAACAAAACCAAAGAAATGGTATTCAAAGGATACAAATCGCTGTGTCGGCAATACACCAAATATCATACCGCCATATAAAAATGCTATCACCAGTGAAATTAACAATAAATGTAACTTTTTGCTATAAAAGCCAGCGACCACTAAAAAGCCAAATAAGCCGTACACAATGCCACTTGCCCCAATATGCATAGCATTGCGACCCAATACCCACACACATAAGCCGGCACCCAGCCAAATTAACAGCATACTTTTTATGAATACGGCTCGTCCCCATTGCATGGCTAATCCGGCAAACAGCAGCAGCGGCAGGAAATTACTGGCAAAGTGAGTCAGACTGCCATGTAGCCATGGGGCTGTAACGATTCCGCTCAGGTGAGATATATCCCGAGGGCGCAAACCAAATTGATTCAGACTATTCGCCAGGATCAGGTTTAGTAATTCTACGCCGAGTAAACTCAAAGCGATTGCTGAGAGCCAGCGAATTTGTGTTGTCATCGTCCAGGGCGTCATGCAAAACCTCAAAGTATGATATGCGGTAAATAGCGGGATAAGTCCTGGGTAATAACGGAGCTGTCTTCTCTAATCGACATGCCCGCAGGTTCATCATTTACCAGCCAACTGCCAATCAACACATAATTTCCTTCGTATTGAGGCAGGGAATGAAACTGCTGGTATATAAACCCTTCCTCACCATAAGGACCGTCCGACAGTGGCACCGCTTTTTGTGAGTCATCAATCAATGAGATATTGGCGCCTTCGCGCGAAAACAAGGGCTTTTTAATCCATTTTCCATGGCGTGGACGCAGTGGATCGTCTTCAAAAAAGGCGGGAAGCAGGTTAGGGTGGTTTTCAAATTCCTGCCATAACATGGGCAGCAGCGCTTTGTTTGACAAGACCGCTTTCCATGCGGGCTCTAACCACTCAACCTCAGCGCCAGGCAAGGCATCGCCAAACGACTCCCTGAGCATAAACTCCCAAGGGTACAATTTGAAACAGTGTGTAATGGCGTCATCGGCCAGGTCAGTAAAATACCCGGTATCACCCAGGCCGATTTCTTCGATATAAAGAAAGGGAGCACTGACCCCTGCGGTGGATGCACAGTCTTGTAGATACTGAACGGTACCGCGATCTTCTACCGAGTCCTGACAGCAACTAAAGTGAATGTGATGGAAGCCGTACTGATGTTTCAGTGCCGCAAACCGGTTCACCAGTTTCTCTTGCAGAGAATTAAACTGATCTGCACCACGCGACAGTTTGCCAGCATTAACCTGTTGTTCCAGCCATAACCATTGCCAGAAGCCAGTTTCGTACAGTGATGTTGGTGTGTCGGCGTTATTTTCCAGTAATTTGGCGGGATGCTTGCCATCGTAGACCAGATCTAACCGGGAATATAACGACGGGGACTGCTGACGCCAGCTTTCGGCAACAAAATCCCAGTGTTGTTGTGGTATTTGAAAGCGCTGCATGAGCGCTTCGCTGTTAATTACTTTGTCGACCACGTGCAAACACATCTGGTGCAGCTCGGCGGTAGGGTCTTCAATGTCCTGTTCTACCTGTTTCAACGTAAACTGGTAATACGCTGATTCGTCCCAGTAGGGCTGGCCATACATAGTGTGAAAATGAAAACCGTACTCGGTGGCCAGCTGCTGCCAGTTACTCCTGGGTTGGCATGCCATTCGAAACACGAATTAACCACCCCAACCACTGGATTTACTGCTGCTGCCCCAACTTGACTTGGCGCGTACTGTACTGCCAAAACCACCGCGGTTAATGGTGCGGTTTACTGTCGGCTTTGGTTTGTATACAGACGAAGGCGCATAATATGAGCGGCGACGAATATCGCCATCAAATACATAGCCATTGGACGTCACCCAGCGTGACCGAAACGGGGAGTAGGGGGAAAACGACGTGTACAAAGGCTGTGAATAGTAGGGGGAAGGCTGCATTAGCCGACTCACAATAAAGCCTGCCATAAAGGGCATGAAAAAGCTGCCCGATTGGGATTGCACATATTGGCAGCGTTCGTTGCCGAACTCATACTCACAGTCATTCTGACTATTAAAGCGCGGTGCTGTGCGGTTGTGTTCTTCAATTGCAGACTCAAAGGCCGCCTGACATTGGCCTACCGCATCCGGATTGTCCTGTTTACAGTCGTCGACTGACACATATATTTTAGATGCATCCCGATCTTCACCACAGGCCGACAAAAAGACGGTTGCAATGCCAACGGCGAGGGGCTTTAACGAAAATGCCTTGCGCATACTGTGCAAAGCGATATGTTTGGAACGTTTCTGTGTGTGGCTCATCGTTCGCTCCTAGTAGGTCATACATGCAGCGTTGAGTAATCCTACAGCTACCGAAACGGCTGCTAACATAACACCCGCAGAGATTTCATTGTTGTTAATACGCTCAGCAATTTTCGGCATAAAGGTAAAGCGCAGCAATGCAAAGGCGAAACTTTGTGCAATCACGGCAACGACGCCCCACAGAGTAAAGTCGATTAACCCCAGTGAGTTTGATGCTGCACTGGCCAACGCCAGACTGAAGCCGATCATGGCGCCGCCAAACCCAATGGCAGCAGAGACGTTTTGTTGCTCTTTAACCAGCTTCCATTCGTCGTGGGGGGTCACAAACGCATACACTATTTTAAAGATAAACAGGTACACGATTGAGATCGCAAAATACATCGCAAAATTGGCTAACCCGGCCAGTGAATCCATTACGATTTCCATGTTGTCTTCCTCTTTTTTTTAGCCGTTGATACGGATATCTGCAGGTTGAATATCGAAGCCGGTACTCACCACCAGACAGCGGTCAGCGTTTTGGCCTACTATTTTTTCTTCGCCGGCAACCAGCAGAGATTCGGTGTTGCCGTCGCTCAGGTGTCTTTCATACAGCATCATAAACTGGTCGGTTTCGCTGACGTCTTCATCTTCTTCATAAGTTTTTTCGGTCACGGCCACCGGCGGCGATACGTCGCCTACGGCATCCCAGACACGCGTAAACTCGTATCCTTCTAACTCATAAACCGGCTTTGAAATGCCATCAGCGAGACATTGTTTCCACTGGGATTCAGTGCCAATGGTTGTGGTTGAATAGAAGTACCATAACTTAACGTCAGTGATGTGGTTTTCAGTCATGCCGCCATCGAGCACAACTTGCAAAAAGGCGTCATCGTCGGTGTAAAAACGCAGGAGCGTTCCACCGGTGTCGAGCTCTGCCTGGCCAACAGCCTGGATAAGGTGCTTGGACGCCGGGTTTTCGATACATAATTCGGGCGTGATTAATTTGAGTTTCAGGGCATCTAATTCAAAGGAGCCGCCCAGGTAAAGCCCCATGACTTCAGGAGCCTGAGGTTTTTTTGGTTGTTCAGATTTAAACCATTTCTTAAACATTGTCTGACTCCGTAATGGCTTGCCAATCGATGTCGGTTATCCGTTGTTTTGCAATGTAATACAGTTTGTCTTGTGGCGCGATCAGGGTATCAAGAGACGGGTTCAGGGTAACATCCTGCGTGCGTCCTGATGGCGCATAACCAATTAAGGTGGCATCGTAGTGGCGCTTAAAAGCGAAGAATAATTGCTGATAGGGCATCGCGTCATTGCTGGCTGGTAGTGGCAGCGAGAACTGTGCCTGTCCGTCGTCATCCACACTCAGTAAATCGTGATGAAGGGTACTGGAACCGGGATCAAATGCCGCTTTTGCCAGCATCTCAACGGCAACACTGGGGGTGCATTCCACCTGTGGGCAATGTTGCTGGAGTAACCCAACCAGGCTCTCATCAGCAAAATAGGCTACCTGATGCGCTGACGGGTTTTTCTGTGAGCAATACAGTGCGGTGGTCAGGGTTAAATCGTCCTGAGGGTTATCAATAAGAATGGTCGATGCTTCAGCAATGCAAGCTTTGTCCATATCTTCATCGCGGTTAAACGATTCTACTTTTACAAATTCAACTTGCCCGGGCATGGGGTTGGTAATATCCGCTCGCACACAAAGCACGATATCTGGTCTTTCCGGCAGTGATTCACGTTCCTGCAGTAACAGTTTTAACAACAGCAAAGTACGTTGTTCGTTCCAGCCGATCACCAGAATGTGATTAGTCACAGACAGTGTTGATAATCCCATTAGCCCTTTTCTCCATTGATTTCCAACAAATGCTGCAATACGGCCAATGACCATTGCAAAAATACTTAACCCCAGAGGAATGACATAAAACGCGACGATTAATTTACCCGCATCGGTTTGAGGTGATAAATCACCATAGCCAACTGTCGAGCCAGTAACCGCGAGCCAGTATAAGAAATCAATACTGCCTGTTAATGATTGTTCTTCTGCTGCCCACAGCAATAACCAGGAGGTTACCGCATAGAAAAGCGAGGCAAGTACAATGGTGTACCACTTCGACTCGGCAAAATAGTGCAGCATAACGCGTCGTATTTTTGTCCACATAATGCGTTAGAAATTCGTCCGTGTTGTTGAATTCTGTTTCAACATCTTCGCAAAAAAAGAAGGGGCATGACAACTACTACTGATTGTCTGCCCCAATGGTTGGCCTGTGGCCGGGGAAATAAAGCATGAAGCCGCTTATTTACCCAGTATTCTTGCCAATTCGTCGTCAGCAGACGTGCTGCCGCCTTTGATACCGGCTTCGGCAAGGCGCTTTTCTAAATCGCTGGAAGACTCGTTGGAGGCAAGCTCTTCCGCTGCCTCAAGCTCTGCACTACGCATTTTCTGCTTTTCCTGAATGCGACTCAGTGACTCAGTTGCCGTTTTCATTTTACTGTTGGCACCCATGTGGCGTGATGACACGGCAACCTGAGCTTTTTGAACGCTTTCCGTTGCTTTCACCATATCAACCTGTTGCTCCAGGCGACGCAGATTGGCTTTTGCCTGCTGAATGTTCTTTGCCAAATTAGCTTCAGACGCATTAAACTGATCAAGGTATTGTTGTTCCTGATCGCGTTCTTCTTTTAACTCGCTAACTTTCTGGGCACAATCAAGCGCTAACTGACGATCAGTGTCGATCGCTTTGCGAGCATGCGCTTCGTATTCAGCAATCGACTGATTGAAGCCGTCGACTTTCTGTTGCGACAATTTACACTTGGCCAGAATTTGAGTGCGCGCATGATCCGACTTGCGTAGCTCTTCTTTCGCTTCCCGAATTTCCTGTTCAAGGATTCTGATTGCCTGGCTGTCTGCCACAGCCTGAGCAGCTTCCGTAGCGCCACCTTTTACCGCAGTAATGAGTTTTTTCCACACAGACATAATGATCTCCTTAAAGGTTATTTCAGGTGCGTTTCATACGCATCAAGAAAGGCCGCAACGTTTTGAAATAACGTTGTGACTTCAATTTGAATACTCTCTGCTTTTGACTGTGCGCTCAGCGCACCGAAAGCAGTGTAATATTCTTCACCGTTGATATTTGAGATGGCCACGGTGGTCAGTGGGAATAGCATGTGTGTAGATAAAATGTCGTGGTCCAATGCCGCTTTGTCTTTTACCTGCGACGACTCAAACAACAGACTCTCTACAATAATTTGTTCTCCGCTAATGGCTAACCAGGCGTCCAGTCCATCCTGATTTGCTATAAGCAAACATTCCTTTTCGCGGGTGACAACCAGGTCATCCATGTCGGTAAACAGGGACTCGAGTTTTTCCAGATCCCAATCCATAACGTCTCTCCTAAGCGATTAAAGTCAACGCGACCACTCTAGTCAGATTCATCGGTTCGATGCAACAATTTTGCTACAATTAGCAGGCAAAGCTTGATGAATCTGATGATGTTGTGTTGCCATCTCGATAACAACGCAACAAAGTGTAGACAAAGAGCACACTTGTCGTCAATAATTATTATGTCTTTATGTGTAAAAAGATGTGTCAATGTAAAATATAATTCACAAAAGGGGCTTTCGTGAAGGATCGGAATCAGTGGCGACAAGCGGTACAGCGAATAGTACGTTCAGAAATGTCGATTCGGGGTGTGAAGTACCAGGGCTTAAGCGACAGACTGGCTGAAATTGGGATTGTCCAATCGGCGGATAACCTGAGAAATAAGGTCAATAAAGGCATACTCGGTGCTGACCTGTTGTTGCAAATACTGTTTGTGCTTAATGCAAGGGCGTTATCGAAAGAGACTATCGAAGCCGTGTTAGGTGAACACGACTGAGCGAAAGTACTCTGTGGTGTGTTTGAAAATAGGCGTTGAGGTCTGTCTGCGATATCATGGCAACACGCGGACACTAAAGTACTACGCTATTTTCTGTTCCTGAAAATAAAAACCCAGCCAAACGGCTGGGTAAGAAGGAAAGGAAGATGGGAGAACATCATCGCTTCTGGATATATAGTAATCCTAATATGTTCTGAGGGAAGTGCTTTGATGTATAAATGCGCATTCGTAAGTATAGAAAAAAATACCTAAACTTAATGGGAGAAATGGCGCAATTCTCTGCATGCTAGTAATTACGTGTGTTTGCAGAGAATATGGTAAACTTTAACGATTAAGTGCGGAAAAATTTAATTGTATCCTTTTTAACCTTTTGTCTAATGGTTAAACCACGGACAAACATAGAAAAAAACAATATTAGTATCGATTTTCCATGAAATTATCAGATTTTAGCTTCACATTGCCTGAGCATTTAATTGCCAAATACCCCACACCAGATCGAACCGCCAGTCGTTTACTTCACCTGAACGGCACGACCGGAGACGTACATCATAAGCAATTTCAGCAAATGCTTGACCTGGTTGAGCCTGGCGACCTGTTGGTCTTCAACAATACCCGTGTTATTCCTGCCCGGTTACTGGGGCAGAAGGCTAGCGGCGGAAAAGTTGAAGTGCTCATCGAGCGTATTGTTGACGATAACAATGCGCTGGCACATGTGCGGGCCAGCAAAGCGCCAAAGCCCGGCACGGATTTATTGCTGGAAGGCGCGGTAAGTGTCACGGTAACCGGACGCCAGGATGCCCTGTTTGAACTCCGGTTCAACGGTGATGCGACCGTTCTTGAGCAACTGGAGCAATACGGCCACATGCCATTGCCACCTTACATTGACCGACCTGACGAGCAAGCCGACAAAGAACGGTATCAAACCGTGTACAACCAGGCGCCTGGCGCAGTAGCGGCGCCCACAGCGGGGCTGCATTTTGACGATGCGCTGCTGGAGCGTTTACAGCAGAAAGGGGTAAATCTTGCTTACGTCACCCTGCATGTCGGTGCGGGTACGTTTCAGCCTGTTCGGGTAGATAATATCCTCGAGCACAAAATGCACAGCGAATTTGCCATTGTTCCAGAGCACGTGGTGAATGCCGTTCGGGCAACCAAGGCGGCCGGAAAACGCGTCATTGCGGTGGGAACAACGTCGGTCCGCTCACTGGAATCCTCTGCGCTTGAAGCAAGTAAAGATGAGGTGCTGGTACCGTATCAATCTGATACCGACATATTCATCTATCCGGGATTTGAGTTTAAGGTTGTGGACGCCATGTTTACTAACTTCCACTTGCCGGAATCCACACTGATCATGCTTATTAGTGCCTTTGCGGGTAAAGACAATGTACTTGCTGCATACGAGCAGGCTATTGAGCAGGAATACCGTTTTTATAGCTACGGCGACAGTATGTTTATCGAAAAAGCGACAAACGCATGATCTCTGCTTAATAGCTGGTATAATCCGCCCTCAATTGAACATCGACAGGTGCCTTATAGCCAAATTCGTGGCGGGCGGCTGGTTCAGACAGGATAATCAACACAATGCAATTTGAATTACTACATACCGATGGTAAGGCCCGACGCGGCCGTCTCGTTTTCGAGCGCGGCGTTGTGGAAACTCCGGCTTTTATGCCCGTGGGGACTTACGGTACGGTAAAGGGGATGACCCCGGAAGAGCTGGAAGACAGCGGTGCACACATTTGTTTAGGTAATACCTTTCACCTAATGCTGCGCCCGGGTACCGGTATCATCAAACAGCACGGCGACCTGCATGACTTTATGCACTGGGACAAGCCTATTCTTACCGATTCCGGTGGTTTCCAGGTGTTTAGTCTGGGTGATCTGCGAAAGATCACTGAAGAAGGCGTAACCTTCCGCTCACCCATCAACGGCGAGAAGATTTTACTGACGCCGGAAAAGTCCATGGAAGTACAGCGCGATCTGGGTTCCGACATCGTTATGATCTTTGACGAATGTACCCCATATCCGGCCACCGAACAGGAAGCGCGTATTTCAATGGAGCTATCGCTTCGTTGGGCAAAACGCAGTAAAGACGCCCACGGCGACAATCCTTCAGCGCTTTTCGGTATTATCCAGGGCGGTATGTACGAAGATTTGCGTGACGTATCTCTGGCCGGTCTGGAAGACATTGGCTTTGACGGCTACGCCATTGGCGGTTTGTCTGTGGGCGAGCCCAAAGACGACATGATCCGCATTATCAATCACACTGCACCAAAAATTCCGGAAAACAAACCGCGTTACCTGATGGGCGTGGGTAAGCCGGAAGACATTGTAGAAGCGGTTCGTCGTGGAATTGATATGTTCGATTGCGTGATGCCAACCCGCAATGCGCGAAATGGTCATTTGTTTGTCACGGAAGGTGTGATAAAAATCCGCAACGCGAAACACAAGCACGATACCGGTCCATTGGATGAAAATTGTGATTGTTACACTTGCAAAAACTATTCGCGGTCATATTTACATCATCTCGATAAGTGTAATGAGATCCTCGGTGCACGCCTGAATACCATTCACAATCTGCGGTATTATCAGCGTGTAATGCAAGGGTTACGCGACGCCATCGCCAATGATGCGCTGGATGCATTTGTAGAAGAATTCTACGCACAAAAAAACATGCCGGTACCGGCTTTATAACAATTTAAACGGGGAACATTATGAGTTTATTTATTTCAAACGCCTACGCACAATCTGCCGGTGGAAGCGCTCAGGGCGGTGGTCTTGAAATGTTGATCATGCTGGGTGTATTCGGCCTGATTTTCTACTTCCTGCTGTACCGTCCGCAGGCAAAACGCGTAAAAGAGCACAAAGCACTGGTGTCTTCACTGGGTAAAGGTGACGAAGTGCTGACCCAGGGCGGGTTAGTTGGACGTGTAACCAAAGTGTCTGACGAAAAAGACTTTATTGAGATTGCATTAAACGACGCAACGAATATTGTTGTGCAAAAAACAGCGGTTAGCGCTGTGTTGCCTAAAGGCACAATGAAGTCTATTTAATAACCGCTCACCGGGTACCTTGGACATAGGTGCCCGGTTAAGGGAATGTCCGTGTTAAATCAAAATTCTATTTTTAAGGTCCTGGTGGTCCTGGTGCTGGTGGCGATGTGTAGTTTGTATGCACTGCCCAATATTTACGGCGAAGACAACGCTGTACAAATTTCTGCATCGCGCAACTCCACGGTGACCGAAGCCCTCAAATCCAGAGTGTCAGATATTCTGGCAGACAACGATATTGTCAAAAAGTCCATCGAGTTTGAAAACGAGCAAATTCTGATTCGTTTGAATGATTCTGACAGCCAGTTGCGTGCACGTGACTTACTGGACCGCGAACTAGGCGATGACTATGTGGTTGCTATGAATCTGGCGGCAGATACACCAGAGTGGCTGGAAAGCCTTGGTGGTGAGCCGATGAAACTGGGTCTGGATTTGCGTGGCGGTGTTCACTTCCTGATGGAAGTGGATATGAACGAAGCCATTGCGAAAGCGCTGGAAGACGCCGAAAGCGATTTTCGTACTGCGTTGCGCGAAGAAAAACTCCGTTACCGTGCAGTCAGTGTGCGTGATGGTCATATCGATATTCAGTTCCGCGACGAAGAAACGTTGGATAAAGCGGAATTTTTCCTCGAAAACCGCAACCGCGATCTGACTTACCAGGAGTTAGACGGTCTGGTATTACGTGCTCAGTTTGCCGAAACCAAACTGGCTGAAATTCGTGACTACGCGGTGAAGCAAAACATCACCATTATTCGCAACCGGGTTAATCAGTTAGGTGTTGCTGAACCGGTAGTGCAGAAACAAGGTGCAGAACGTATTGTTGTTCAGTTACCGGGTATTCAGGACACCGCGCGTGCGAAAGAAATCCTTAACGCGACTGCTACGCTTGAATTCCGTATGGTTGATCAGGATAACGACGTACGCGATGCTCAGCAGGGCAGAGTACCGCCGGGTTCTCAGTTACTGAACGACAAAGACGGTCGTCCGGTGTTGCTGAAGAAGCGCGTGATCGTGAAAGGTAACCACATTATCGACGCGAATAGCGGTGTCGATGAATACGGTTTGCCTCAGGTTAGCATCTCTCTGGACTCGGAAGGCGGCAACAAGATGTCTCGCGGCAGCCGCGAAAACATCGGCGAACCGATGGCAACTGTGTTCATTGAATACAAAGCCACAGGTGATCGCGACGCCAATGGTAAATTGATTTTCGAGCGTCATGAAGAAGTGATCAATGTGGCGACCATTCGTTCTCAGTTTGGTAGCAGTTTCCGGATCACAGGTCTGGATTCGCCTAAAGAAGCCCGCGACCTGAGCTTGCTGCTTCGCGCAGGTGCGCTGATTGCACCTATCCAGATTGTGGAAGAACGTACCGTAGGTCCGAGCCTGGGTCAGGAAAACATTGATTTAGGTATGCAGGCCATTATATGGGGTCTGGCGCTGGTCATGGTGTTCATGCTGATTTACTACAAAGCATTTGGTATTGTCGCCAATATCGCGCTGGCGGTGAATCTGGTAATGATTGTGGGCATTATGTCAATGATCCCGGGGGCAACCCTAACCTTGCCAGGTATGGCCGGTATCGTACTTACCGTCGGTATGGCCGTTGATGCCAACGTGCTGATATTCGAACGTATTCGTGAAGAGCTTCGCGACGGCAGAAGCCCTCAGCAAGCCATTCACCATGGCTACGACAGTGCGTTCTCGACTATTTTAGATGCCAATATCACCACCTTTATTGCGGGTCTTATTCTGTTCGCAGTGGGAACCGGCCCAATTAAAGGGTTCTCAATTACCCTGATGATCGGTATTGCAACCTCCATGTTTACAGCGATTCTGGTAACACGCGTTATCGTTAATGCTGTGTGGGGCGGCCGCCGTGTAAGTAAGCTGGCGATATAGGAGCACGATCATGCAATTATTAAAGTTAAAAGAAACCATCAACTTCATGAAGCTGCGTTTGCCAGCGATGGTGCTGTCAACCGTGCTAATTCTGGGCTCGTTAGTGTCTCTGGGCGTAAACAGCCTGAACTGGGGCCTGGACTTTACGGGCGGTACCTTGATTGAAGTGGGTTACGAAGACGCCGCCGATTTGGAAGCGATTCGTCTGCAGCTAGCTGAAAACAACTTCCCGGATGCGGTAGTGCAAAACTTCGGTAGCAGTACCGACGTGCTTATTCGTATTGCTCCGCGGGAAGGCGTTAAAGCGGCGACCATTGGCGATCAGGTTATCGAGATTTTGCGTGCAGCGAATGCCGGTGTTGAAAAGCGCCGTATTGAGTTTGTTGGCCCGAACGTAGGTGAAGAACTTACCGAGCAGGGCGGCCTTGCCATGTTGGTTGCGTTAATCTGTATCCTTATTTACGTAGCGGCTCGCTTTGAATGGCGCTTCGCGCTGGGCTCAGTGTCTGCGTTGGTTCACGACGTGATTTTAACGCTGGGTTTGTTCTCCGTGCTGCAACTGGAATTTGACTTAACGGTACTGGCGGCTGTACTGGCGGTTATTGGTTACTCGCTTAACGATACTATCGTTGTGTCTGACCGTATCCGCGAAAACTTCCGCAAAATCCGTAAAGGTGAGCCGGTTGAGATCATCAATATCTCTTTAACGCAAACCTTAAACCGTACCATTATAACCTCTTTAACCACGGTACTGGTGCTGTTGGCACTGTTCTTTGTTGGTGGGGCGTTAATCCACGGTTTTGCAACTGCATTGCTGTTTGGTGTGGTAGTAGGTACTTACTCGTCTATTTATATTGCGAGTTCAGTTGCCCTTGCCCTGGGTATCAGTAAAGAAGATCTGATGCCACCACAGGTTGAGAAAGAAGGTGAAGATTTGGATGCTATGCCATAGCAGCTAAAGTGATAGCGTAAAGCCGCCCTCGGGGCGGCTTTTTTATTGGTTATCGAACTTCAACCGATGCAGCAAGTTTTGCCAGTAGCTTTTTACCAATACCTTTCACGTTTATCAGGTCATCCACTGAGCTAAACGGACCCTGTTCCTCACGGTAAGCTACAATAGCCTGGGCTTTACTTTTACCGATACCCGGTAACGCCATCAGTTGTTCAACATTCGCGGCGTTCAGGTTAACCAGCGTGTGTTTGCTGGCAACATGTTCAACGCTGTCCATAGTAGTGAGTGCCTCAGCACATGCGGAGCTGGCGCCGCAAACCGATGTCAGTAAAAGCGCCAGGAAAGTCAGTATACGAGTATTCATTGTTTGTGTTCCTTTTCAATCATGGGATAGGTGTACCTGGCCATAGCGAGAGTAAGTCAGATAACAACAAACTCATCATTGGCTGGGTACATACACCTTAACGCTTGAGTTGGAAGTGGGGCAGTACTGAAAAAGACCAGTTTTAGTGAAGTGAGGAATGACGGGCATAAAAAAAGCAAGCCAGTTGGCTTGCTTTAGAACAGGGTGTAGATGCCGTTTACAGGCGGTCAAGTACCGCTTGGGTAAACTCTGTGGTGCCGTGCTGGCCACCCAAGTCACGGGTAGTACGGTCACCAGTCTCAATGACGTCTTTCAGTGCAGTGCGGATACGCTCGGCTTTATCGGCCATGCCCAGGTACTCCAACATCTGTACAGAAGCCAGGATAACGCTGGTTGGGTTAGCCAGGTTTTTGCCTGCGATATCAGGTGCAGAGCCGTGAACGGCTTCAAAGATTGCACAGTCACCGCCGATGTTCGCGCCAGGTGCCATACCCAGGCCGCCAACCAAACCGGCACACAGATCAGACAGGATGTCACCAAACAAGTTGGTCGTTACAATGACGTCGAACTGGTGAGGGTTCATCACTAATTGCATACAGGCGTTGTCTACAATCATTTCCTTTGACTCGATATCCGGGTACTTTTCACCGATTTCACGAGCGACTTTCAGGAACAGACCAGAAGTTGATTTCAGGATGTTTGCTTTGTGAACCGCTGTTACTTGTTTGCGACCTTCACGGCGTGCCAATTCGTAGGCGAAAGTAACGATTTTTTCAGCGCCTTCACGGGTAATCTTACTCAGTGCTTCTGCTTCAGTGCCGTCTTCAGAGACAACCTGGCCCAGGCCTGAGTACATACCCTGCGTGTTTTCACGCACAGTGATAATGTCAATATCTTCGTAGCGCGCCTTGGTGCCTTTAAAGGACAGCACAGGACGAACGTTTGCATACAGTTTGAATTGCTTGCGCAGGCTTACGTTAATTGATGTAAAGCCTTCACCTACTGGGGTTGTTAGCGGGCCTTTCAGGGTGACTTTGTTTTTCGCGATCAGGTCCAGTGTTTCCTGAGGCAGTAATTCACCGTGATTTTCCAGTGCTACCAGGCCGGCATCTGCATAATCGTAGGCAAAGTCACAACACACTTTGTCCAGAATTTGCGTAGCAGCATCAATGATATCCGGGCCAATACCATCTCCGCGGATGACAGTAATACGTTGTTGAGTCATCAGAGATCCTTAATAACTTGTACTGATTCGTTAGGTAATTTTGCTTTGGGGTAAGTGTAGCGTAAATTTCTGTAATTACAGATTTGAACCGATGACGCTCATTCATACTACCGGTTTTGCTACACCAGAGGGGCCATTATCGTGTGATGTTGTTTTGTGTCTCGCACGCGGCGACACCCTCCACAGCCAGGCGCTAGTCTAAACGATCAGCCCTCAAATGAGTAGTGAATTATGCCTTTAGTAGGGGTTGTGTAGCCGCTATTTATTTGCTGAATGGCGATTGCTGGCAAATTCGTTTAAAGGGCAAGCTAACAGGGCAGAAAGCTGACTCCGGATAGGGGATTCCAGGCCAAACAGGTCCGGATAAAGCTGGCGGGTTTGTTGTAAAAATTGCTTTGTTGATTCGCAGACAGGTTGATCGAGCAACCATTGCCTCGCCCAGATTATGCTAAGACCTGCAACGCAATGAGCCTGCCGCAGGGATGCAGGTACATCAAGTGGTAGCCTCCCACAACACGCGATTAGTTTCGTTTGCAAGGTTTGCTGCTGCCACGCGGTTACCAGTGATTGCTGATGCTGACGCACTGAGGCCAGCCATTTCTCGGGTTGAGGGTGCAGCAAGGTAGCTACATTAAATAATTGCCGTGGTTGGCGAGGTATTGTGATCTGCACTTTGGTGTAGGGCAATGTAAACAAAGGAGATAATGCAATGGTGACGACCAGGCCGGCACTTTGTGGTGTCAGTGAAGGAGTCGCAGCAGCCAGTTCACTGGCAATTTGCGCGGCAAGCTGGGTTAAGCGACTAAACCAGGGCTGCAATGGAAACGGGTGTTGCGACAAGCGCTGGTAAAGCGCGTGCTGAACCAGCATATGGCCAACCCTATCCAGACCATACGTTAAGATACTTTGTTTGAGATCCTGTACAGGAAGCTGCATCCGATTGTCCTGGGAGGCTGCCTGAGTCAGGAAGGCACTGAACGTCGGTTCAGTACTAATCAGGTCGACAATCTTTTTAATTGCCACATCAGGGTCGTTTAACGCGCGAAGCAGCTGTTCCAACGACGTCGGCGGGCGGCTTACCGGATAACTCGTCGGCACCGCCCACTGGTAGTCTGGTAGGGTAAGTGCCTGCTCGTTATTGTCATTTTCCGTCTGGTAATGGTTTAAGCGCTCAACGATTTGAACCCACTGGGTTAATGACACAGTTTTGCCGTTTTCCGGTGTGATACTGTTGCGTCCGTTCCAGGCAAATTGCTCATTGTGGGGCAGATACAGGAGGACTTGTTCTGGTAATTGGCCAACCAGTAACGCAGTCGACTGCTGATACTTCACCCGACACCCTTCGTGTAAAACACCAGGGAAAGTCACAAACGGGGTTAATAAACTATTCAGTGAACAACCCGTTCGCAATGAAAGGTGATGCAGCGTATCAGCTACGCACATAGCCGGGGAGCGATGCAGTAACGCTATCCACTGCCAGGAAAGCGCGAAAACATCGTCGGAGTCGTGACTGGCTGCGCCAGTCGATAGCAGTCTGAAAGCCCAGTAGTGCTGGTCCAGCTTACGCAACTGTGCGGCGACCTTTTGTCTTACGGCAGGCGGTTGTTGCGCTTGTTTTAACTGATAAAAACTCAGTAGCGCCGCAACACCTTGCTGTAAAGTGTGATGGTTCGCATGAGAGCGCATACCCAATAACAGATAGAGGGCAATATGCCTGCGCCAGAGTTTGCTTTGTGGCTGTTGCAGGGAGGCGGGCAGGCAGGCGATAGCAGTCAATAATGGCAATGCGTTTTCCGCTAATGATAACCAGTTGGCACTTATAGTCAGGTAGGCGTTAATTTGACTGGATTGTTTTGCCGGAAGAACAGGAAGCGACAGGCTTTGTTCGGTGATCTCAGCCAGTTGGCTGGCAAAGGCATCCAAACCAGTTAGCTGCTCAGATAGGTTTGATATGCCCCTTCACCCCAGGCAACCAAGGCTTCGTTTTCGAACAACAGTGGCGTGCATTCATCCTGCGTAGTGAGGCCATCGGCGCGTACATGCTGGGTGCGATAAAACATGACCTGAATTTCGCGGCTACCCTGCATCTTGGCTTCGGTGATATCCGGCGCGCCGAGCAGCGCGAGTACTTCTGCGCGAGTAATGCCAAGTTCGAGTTTGGATATCTGTACTTTGTTGTACTCTTCGCGATCCTGCCAGTCCATGTTCTCCGGCTTGTCCGGATAGAATGCAATTAGCAGAAAGGCCAGCACCGCGTAGGATGCCACGCCAAACAAAATAAGCTTAATAACTTTACTATTCATTTATTTATACGTTGTTAGGGAATGGGTAGTCGCTATTTCAGCAGCTAGTCTACCCTACTTTTTGTGTAGCTGTCAGCACCTTGAATGTTACCGATTATGTCTCGCGGTTTATGGTATAGCACGGCTGATACTCGGTACCGGGTAATTTCATGCGCTGTTGTGCAACAAATTGCTTCAACAGAGCGTCAATACGCGACATGATATCGGCTTCGCCCGACAGGTTGAACGGCCCAAGTTCGCGAATTTGTTTGACCCCTTCGGCTTTCACATTTCCTGCAACTATGCCGGAGAAGGCTTTGCGTAAGTTGCTGGCGAGATCTGACAGCGGCTGCTCGCGATGCAGATTAAGTGCAGCCATGGTTTTGTGGGTAGGCGTAAAAGGCTGCTGAAAGTCATCTTCGATCTTCAAAGACCAGTTGAAGCTAAATGCATCGCCCATGGCCAGGCGGTATTGTTCCACTTTTTTACTGCCCTGACACAATACCCGCGCGACTTCTGCCGGGTCGTCAATAATGATTTGGTACTTGCTCTGCGCTGTTTTACCCAGCGTGGCTCCCACAAAGTCGTGAATGGCTTCGAAGTAGCTTTCACTGCCGGCCGGACCGGTGAGTACCAGAGGATAAGGCTGCTGGGCATTTCGCTCGTGTGACAAGATGCCCAATAAATACAACAACTCTTCTGCGGTTCCCACACCACCCGGAAAAATCACAATGCCGTGTGCGATACGCACAAATGCTTCCAGACGCTTTTCAATGTCTGGCATGATCACCAGTTCATTAACAATGGCGTTAGGCGGCTCAGCCGCAATAATACTGGGCTCTGAGATTCCGATATATCTACCGGCTTTATAGCGTTGCTTGGCATGGCCAATGGCTGCGCCCTTCATGGGGCCTTTCATGGCGCCGGGCCCGCATCCGGTGCAGATATTCATTTCCCGCAACCCTAACTGATAGCCTACTTCCTTGGTGTATTTGTATTCGGTTAATCCAATCGAGTGACCGCCCCAACACACGATGGTGTTGAGTTCATTGTTAGGCTCAATAACCTTAGCGTGGCGCAACATATCGAACACCATATCGGTGATGCCGCTGCTATCCAGTGGGGCTTGTTGATGTACGAAAGCGTACTTATTGCCCATGTAGAGCATGTCGCGTAAAACGGAAAACAGATGCTCGTGGACACCCCGAACTAATCTGTCATCCACGAAACCCACTTCCGGAGGGTTGATCAATTCGAGTTTAACGCCGCGTTCGCGCTTGATAAGTCGGATGTCGAATGAGTCATATGGGGAAAATAAAACTTCGTAGTTATCTTCGTCAACGCCACTGTTAAGTACAGCCAGACAGCAGTTGCGAAACATGCGGTACAACTCACTGTTGGTGGTGTCTTCGAGTTTACTGACCTCAACCTGAGACAGCTGACTCATCCAGCCAACAGGGTTCAACTGAATTTTTTTCATGCGGATTCCTGTACAACTACCTGGTTACGGCCTCCGGCTTTTGCTTGGTACAAACATTTGTCTGCGCGCTCGAATGCAGTATCGAGCTCTTCACCTGTGCGGCACTCCGTTCCACCAATAGATACCGTAACGGTTAATCTTTCCTGCTTGAACTTAAAGGGTAGCTGGGCCAGCCCAATTCGCAACTCATCCAGTCTATTCGTCAGGTTGTTGATGCTCAGCTCCGGTATCAGCAAAATGAATTCTTCACCTCCCCAACGGGCTAGAAATTCATTAGTGTGAAGACGACTTTTCAGGTATCTGGCTATCGCCTGCAGCGTTTTATCGCCCGCCGCGTGGCCGTATTGGTCGTTGATCCGTTTAAAGTGATCAACGTCTATTACGGCAATACTCATCGGTTTTTGTTGCTGCTGACATTTCTGCCAGTCTTTATGAGCACGTTCGTTATAGGCCATGCGGTTTGGCACTTTAGTGAGTGGGTCGGTGTACATGTTCACACGCTGCTCAACGAGTTTTTTGCGATAGGAGTCGGTTTGTTTTTGTAGCGAAGACAGCTGTTGCTGCATCGACACCAGCAGTGTCATCAAGCCTTCCTGTTCTTCTCTGTCTGATTCTTCCCCTTGAGACAACGAATTACTCAACTGGCCGAGATAATGTTGTGCCTGCTCTTTTAGCTGATCGACATTTTGTTCGCCTTCCAGGGCGTCGCCCATGTCTTCCAGTACATTTCTTAGTGACTGTTGACGCGTTTGGCGCGCTTCAAAGCTTTCCACGCTCTTGCTTATGCTGTCGGTAACTTCGTTGTTGATGTTACCCAACGCATTGTTGAGCCGGTGGATGATTTTACCGGCGGTACTCGCTTCAGTCACGGTTTCCTGCACCATGATGCGTATTAACAACAGGCAACTGCTCAGCAAGTCTTCTTCAGTCAGCTCCTGATTGATACGCTCACGTAAAGACGCAATATAGGTGTCGTCCGGGTTAACCCGGGCATAGGTCTGAAGCAGGTGCGATAACTCGTCAATCAGATCCTGCTTGAGTTTTAGCGTTGTATTATTTGCTTCTGGTTCTTTGTTTTCTAACGGCACAGCTTCGGCAGACAGTCCGCCTTTGTAACAGGTAATAAGCTTTTCGTACAAAGGCAACACCTGACCCACAGACGCAATGGGCTTGGAGAGCGCATTCGCCACCCCTAATGCTTTCTGGGTCAGTGTTGTGTCGATTATATAGCGCTGGAAATCTTTGGTATCAGCCTCTAACTGACGGATCCATTGTTGTGTTAGGTTTTTTAGATTAGTCGGCTCCAGCATAAACAACTGGTTAATTTTATTGATGCTGACCGTTGCCAGCGTGTAATCGACTTTTCCGCTCAGATGACTGCGAAGTTTGCTTAACTCGGCATCGATATCGGGCGACAAGCCTTCATAAAAATTAGTCAGTCTGACGATAAAACCTGCTAGCTGCTCGTTATTATTCTTGAGCGATTGCAACTGCTTTGCGTCCATTTATGTTATGTCCTGTTATTAGCAAGGGCAGGGCAAGTTACTGCCGGGCCTGACGATCGTTTTCTATATCAACAGTATAGTTGCTGCGCAGAGGATTGATATCTAATCCACCACGCCGCGTGTAGCGCGCATAGACAGCTAATTTCAATGGTTTACACCGAGCCATTAAATCACAATAAATACGCTCAATACATTGTTCATGAAACTCATTGTGCTGGCGAAACGAGATTAGGTAAGCCAGCAACCCTTCATGGTCGATTTTAGGTCCCTGATAACGGATTTGAATACTTGCCCAGTCGGGTTGACTGGTGATCAAGCAGTTGGATTTTAACAGATGGCTCACCAGTGTTTCTTCTGCGTGTTGAGAGGTATCACTGTTAAGCAGCGAGGGGGCTGGAGAATATTGTGTAACGTCAATGTCCAACTCGTCGATACATGTGCCAGTCAGGTTCTTTACGGGTAAATCATCGAATTGTTCCGGTCCAAACAGTGTGACGGCGACGGGAGCGTCAGCGCAGGCGCTCAAGTCTTTCTCAAGACACGCTGATACGTCTTCACGCGAGTTGAATTTCGTTTGATTGAAGCTGTTAAGGTACAGCTTGAATGACTTGGATTCGATCAGATTGGCAGAGGTGACGGGGACCCGACATTGCAAAATAGCAACCTGAGGCTTACCTTTTGCATTTAACCAGGACAGCTCGTACCCATTCCAAATATCCACGCCCTCAAATGGAAGTGGCGCTGTGACCCCAATTTGGTCGCGGCTCAGCGAGCGCGGCACGCTTTGGAGCAAGTCTGGCGTGTATTGTTCAATGTAATCGACACTTTGTCCCAGTGTCAGGTGAGTAGGGAGAGAAAGTTCTTTTTTTTGCTTTGATAGTTCAGTCATGCAACCAATCTGGCTCCATATCGATGAAAACAGGGTAGTGATATCGTCACCCCCTGACATCAGGCGGCACGTTACGGCTATATCAACTACCGAATAATTTTATTACTATTGTGCCAAGTATAACGAAAATGGAAACGCAATGGAGCAAATCGTTCAACAATCATTGCATAACTTAGTACAAAGGCTCCGGGCTGAACAGCACAATTCAGAAGACCGGTTTACCGTTGAATACGATTCAGACTGGCCATCGGTTTGTTATCTTAGCGAAGCGGCCACAGGGGACCAGGTAAAATGGCAGCCGGTGGCTATGGATACCCCGCTCAGCTTTGCCAACATAGAAAACGCCCTGCACATCACATTAAACGAACAGTATTGCCATTTTTTTACCACAAACTGGAGTTTTAATTTGTTAACCCAGGCCAGTGAAGGCCCGTGTGAGTTACTGCAAGTGTGTAATCAGGAAGATTTTGAACGATTGCAACAAAATCTGATTGGTCATCTGATGATGAAACAGCGGCTAAAGCAGCCTCCGACGTTATTTTTTGGCCTGACTGACGAAGAAGATTTCATTCTGTCAGTAGACAATGCATCCGGTGAGGTTGTTTTGGAGCAGGTGGGCAAGCATCCGGTACGCTGTCTGGCACCGGATTTAGCGACATTTTTAGACGGCTTGCGCTAGCTTATTACACGTCCAGCTTGGCCAGTCGGGTTTCCATTACGCCTATGGCTTGCTCAAGTTGGGATACCCGGGCTTCCAGTTCAACTATACGTTCTTTGTCTGATAACGCCTTGGGAGCCGGTTTTTCTGCCTCACGTTGTTGATGCTGATTAAACCGCTTAATGACTTCGATGGCTTCCAGTACGCTGACTTTAAAAGGCGCTTTTCCCCTTAAAATACCAACGCTGGGTGTTTGGCCGGCCTCAGCAAGGCTTTTACACACTGCAAACAAGGTTTCAAATTTTTCTTTGTCGTTCATAAAAATTACAATTGTGGTCAGAAAAGCTAAATAATTGCTTATTTTGCCTAAAAGTTGAATTTGGGCCAAGTGTGATTTTAAAAAAATCAATAAAATCCATTATTTATTTTTGGCCCCGATCTTGATTGCATTGTAGCAATAAAACAACGCATTCAACTATGCAAAACAAGGACTGAAAATGAAAAAAATATTATTAGCTACTGCTATGGCGGCCCCGCTGTTACTTTCAGGTTGTGTGATTTCCGTTGGTGATGATGACGGCAGACACTACAACGCGTCCTGGGAACAGCGCGAATATAACAACCGTAAACACATATCTAAACTGGAACTGGATGCGCATTATGAAGATGTAACCCGCAGTATGGGCGTGGCTGACTTCAATGAGCTGTTAAGGCAGGACGGCCATACCTATCGGGTACTGTATTACCGCACTCAGCGGGCGGCTGATGACGGCATCACCACAAAAGACGAATGCACGCCATTGGTGTTCGAAGACAACCGCTTAATTGGCTGGGGCGATGAAGCGCTTCGCAAACTCTAACGGTTACGCTAGCTAAACGTATTTAGTTAGCTGGCAAGCGAGTGACTTAAACAAGAAGGGAGCGCAGGCTCCCTTTTTTGTTAATATTTAATTTTTAAAATTAACAAAAAATTTACTTTTGTTTGGTTTTTCAGATAAAGTGAGGATTACTGTGCATTTTCGACCGTGAGTCGTATTCAGTGTTTATGCGTATAACTATTGTTTAATAGGTCTATCCGGGAGATTGAATCATGGTCCAAGCAGATACATCACCGCAACTCGACAGCGTCCGTGCTGCTTATCTATCAGCAGAAGATCTCAAAGTCGCGGCGTCAATTATTTATAACGCCTATCACGATGATCCTATTTTTCTTGAGATATTTCAGTCTGAACGGGAAGGGTATGAGTCCCGGTTACGTTCAGCTATTCGCGAGGAACTAACCGCATTTTGGGAAGCCGATCAGCCAATTATTGGGCTGTTTGATGAGGGAAGATTACTTGCAGTAGCCTGCCTGACCAGCCCCGACAACTCCATTGGCGCGGGCCGTTACTGGCATTGGCGTTTAAAAATGTTACTGACGACAGGGTATTATGGAACCCGCCAAATGCTGGAAAAAGAAGAAAAAATCCGTAACGCGATGCCTGCACAGAAATACCATTTACTGAGCTTTATTGCGGTTCATCCTGATCATCAGTCGCACGGTCTGGGTCACTTACTTATGCGCGCAATAGACAGTGTATTACTAGAGCATCGTGACTCTGAAGGTGTAGGCGTGTTTGTTACTGTGCCGAAATACGAGTCTTTCTTTGCTGACGGTTTCTACCAAAACGTCGCGCAGGTAGAAATCACTACAAAAGTCGGTAACGTGATGTTCCGGCCACGCCCTTAGGTCTGAGTTTTAACCTGCCTTATTCAAAAGTTTAAGACTGTGTCTCACTGCTTTGTACGAAATATCTTACAAGGTTGTGAGACATTGTGGCTTTGTTTAAGTTAATTTTACTGACTTTATTTCTTAACTATCTGAAATCAAATAAAAAAATATTGTTAGACTTTTGTCGTAGCCGATAAATTATTTTAATGTGACAGAACGGTAATAGTAATCTATTCCTATCGGCGTACTATGTACTTGTCACATGGAAACACGACGAGTCAGGATGACGCAGGGAAGACCATAGGACTGTTCAGGGATGAGCAAGATGAAACAGGCAGTTTCATCCAAGGAAAGCAAGGACCGGCCAGGAGGCCAACACGGACAACCCCAGGATGGGGAATGCTACACGCAGGATGTGTAGCGTAGAACGGAAAAATGGAAAGGGACCTGCTTAGGAAGAGCAGCTCACTCAGGATGGAGTGAGAAAAGATGGAAAGGGGCGGATACGGATTTTAATCGGGACGATTTTAGTCGCAAAGGAACGCTGAGAGGGAAGCTCAAAATTCACAGAAAACGATGGCTCAGGCCATCGTTTTTTTTTGCGTATTATTTACAGTAACAATTCAGCCTCGATAGGCTCAAATTTACTCGCCGCTTTCATTAAAGTGCCCGCGGTCAACGCTTTAACGCCATACACGTCAATTTGCTTCCCTTTCTTTTCAATGATCGTTTGTGCCAGTAAGTCAAAGTCACCGTCGCCAGACACCAAAATGATTTTATCCACCTTATCAACGTGTTCCAGCACATCTATGGTAATACCCACATCCCAATCGGCTTTAGCAGAACCATCCGCGCGCTGAATAAACGGCTTTAATTTCACTTCGAAGCCAATTGCCCGCAGAATATTCTGAAACTCGGCTTGTTTGTTGTCACCTCTGTGCGTAGCGTAAGCAAAAGCCGCCACTACATTGTTATTTTCTGTGACACGACGCCAAAACGCGTTGTAATCAAAATTTCTGTGAAAATGCTGACGGGTGGTGTAGTACACGTTTTGTACGTCAACGAAAATGGCGATGTTTGTCATAATTGATTTACTTTGAGTCTGAATTCGCAAGTTGGCCTGTTGAATCAGTACAACATTGGCTGAATCGAAAGGTTGTAAAAGCGTGAATCAACGCAAGGCACGCCCTAGTTTGAGGATATCAGAAAACCAACCCCTTTGTGGGGTAACCTTTTTGATTGAGTTCAGTCTACCTGGTGCGTGTTTACTGTATAAACTGAACTCATAACAGATGCTGCCGATAGGTAAAAGCCAAATTGGTTGCTCACGTTATTCACCTTTAGTCTTATTTCTTACCTCCATTTGTAAGACATTTCCTACAGAGCTGTAAGCATCGTCTAATTAGACAAAAGGATAATACCTACGAAAAAACGTATCCTTCTGTTTTTATTGTGTTTTGTACTTTAGTCTAAGTGCATGGAGTTCACAGTGGTGATGAATTTTCAAAAAAGACGCTACCAGCAAAAAATGCGTTCGGTATTATGAATATGTCACAGGGAGAAACGTTGAGTCAGGATGACGCAAGGATGACACTGGACAACCCAGGATGGGGCAAACCGGCCAGGAGGCTGGTAACAAGGAAGCGGATGCAACCGGGAAGGTTGAAGGACAACTTCAGGATTGAAGAATACTTTAACAGGATGTGAAGTACACAAGGATAACGGAAAGGGACTAGCTAAGGATTGGCTACTCACTCGGGACGAGTGGGATAAAAGGGATTTGCGTGCAGGGGAATAACCTTGGAGGTTGTTTAGCACTCTACGCTGAGAGGGATCTTCAAAATTCGATAAAGAGGCGGTAGCGAGAGCTATCGCCTTTTTCATTTGTGCAAAACCTATTCTTATATTTACAGCTCAAAAAACATTCGATATAAATAATGTTGATGGTACTGGTCAGTCGCCGCGCTTGCTTGCTGCGCCTGAGTAGTCGTGTGCCACAGGGGTTAAGTTTCAGCCATGAGCTGACTTTGTGGAAGTTGATGTAGGGAACGACAAATGATTATTGTATTTGGATGTAATCGCTCCTGGATTTCCAGAATGATTCGCTGGAGAACCGGATCGAAATGGTCACATGTGGCAATTTTAGACACCGATGATGTCCATGTGATTGAAGCCAAAGGTGGCTTTGGGGTGCTGCGAAGTGACCTTCGCGAGTTTGAGGCCAGGTATCGCGAAATCGAATACCGCGAGATTGACGGCGATATTGAGCGAGCAATTCAATTGATTGGTAAGCCGTTTGATAACGAAGGCATTAAGGGCGTGTTCTTCCGTTCTTTTAAACACTGCCCCGACAGTTGGTTTTGTTCAGAACTGGTAGCGCACTCCACGTCTTTTATTCCTGACGAATTTGCGCAGTATCAGACGCCGGAAACCTTATACCGATTGAGCCGCCAGTGCACAAAGTCAGCCAACTATTAGTGGCTGCTTGCGCGAGATCTTGCCTAGGGCAGCCCTGATGGGCTGCTATCGTTCAGTAGAATACGGATCTTCCGCCAGCAAATAAGCACGGAGGTCGGCTTTATTGGGCTGTGCGTTCAGCCACTCCCTTAATGCTTTTACCTCTTTATAGGTTGTTTCACCGAATTTGGCAGCGTAAATCTCTGCAAAATGAGAGGCGGTGTTCTCCTCCCGAATCTTCTTTTGCCACTGTTGGGTAACAACATTATTGAGTGCGCCAGCCACGCCTTCCGCTTTCAACAGCTCCCACTCACCTTTATCCAGCCAGATACCGCCTACCTGAGCGCTGTAATCGACCCGATGGTCGGTGGACGCAGCGATTTTAAATTTACGCATAATCCCGCCGGTTACCGGACATAACAGGGCTTTTTTAGTGTCGCTGGTATCTTCCGAAACGTCGGTAACCTGTTCAAATTCATAGGCCTGATTGCGTTCTTTCCAGCTAACAAAGTCTTCTATCATGATCCAGTTCCCGCCACAGTGGTTGCAGGTGTGAGCGCGAAATAAATCATCTAGGAAGCTAGGTATTAATTGGCCTTGCTTACATTGTGTACATTGCATAGCGTGTTACATCCTTGTGGTCGGTAAATTAATGAATGCGGTGCGGTGGTGTGTCGGTGGAAATCACGGTAAGCCCGTTCATTACCAACGTACCGGTATAGCAGTCTTGCCCCGTTGACGAAAACTCAAAATCAAATTCACTGCGCCAGTCCAGCTTACCGCGATACAGCATAGGTCGCGTAAGGCGACGGGCAACACTGATAAGCTGAAGGTGCTGGGCGTTGCAGTATTGACCTAAATACCGGTTGGCGGCCTCTGAAATCATCCGAATTCGCCAGAATAACGCGCCACCGGCGGCAATCAATACCAGCAGTAAAACATCTAATAGGTTCACAACGGTTATCCTGCCTGTTTGAAGAGAGCCGCAAGGGCGTCTTTCATTGCGGGGTTGTGTTGATGCGCTTTAGCCAGTGTCAGTAGGGTTCTACGCAGCGCAGGAATTTGCACGAGATCTGAAAATAATCCAATAAATAACTGATGCTGATAGTTGCCAGCGGCATCGGCCTTCGCTGCGACTTCTAAAAAGCGTTGTGCAGTCAGTAAATCCAGCTGGGCATCGTGCCTGGCGGCAATGACGCTCAGCAGGTCAATATCTGGCGTGTCGATATTGTCCAACACCTGATTAATGCACCGATTAACTTCGGGTGAGAAGCTAGTCTGGCTCAGTGCGCGCAGGTAGCCGAGCATGGGAGCGGTGTCTTCGGCTGTGCTGTATTCCACCGCTTTTTCGCAGAATTTCTGAGTAAGGCGTTCTGGAAGCGGCTGGCTTTCCAGGCTGCTCAGCAAGGTATCGATAAATGGTGTGCTGTATTGGTCCAGCTGGTTGGCAATGATGTCGGCGGTTGTTTCATCCAGTTCAATGACGGCATCGGCAATCGCCTGAACGGGAAGTTGCTGCCAGTCGATAACGCTGGGCGTTTTCAGGTAGTGCATAACCCGCTCCACGCCGTCGTGTTTAGCGTCGTTCAGCGTGTGCCGGGTGATGGCAGAAAATTGGGCCATTTGCTGCTGACTGGGAGTAAAGGTATACGGGTTATCAGGTAGTTTCTCCTGTTCGCCTTCATCAGTGATTTGATTGCCCAGTGCATCAACAATAATTTGCAGGAAGTGATTGCGGGAAGCCTGAATCAGCAGCCCCTGTTCATCCAGTGGAAATTTCACGAACCAGATATAGCGCTGAGCCAGTGCGCTGGTATTCCAAAAGACGACCGCGTACCAGGCGTGCTGTTGGCGCGGACGAGGCGGGCAGATTTTGCCATTTTCGATTTCCAGAAAGGTTTGCGAATCGACAGGATAGACTCCCCGTCCTAAGTCAAAAATGCGATAATCCGTGCCTGCGTGTAGCAGAAACTCACTCAATGAGTGGATGTCTTGTGAATTCATGCTTCAAATTCAATTTATTTCAATTACCGCTAGTTTAACAGGCATTGGAGGTTGGCGTAATGTCAGATGCTGAAAAGCAGGGGAATCAATTACTGGATGCGTTGGAAGCTGCGCTTCGTCACAACGGTTTATGGGGCAATGAACGTCCGTCGCGCCAGGCGCTGGCCAGCCAGCAGCCCTTCGCTTGTGATACCCTTGCGCTGGAACAATGGCTACAGTTTATTTTTATCCCTCGTATGCAAACACTGCTCAGCCAATCACCGGTTAGCGTTCCTGTTATGGCGATTAAGCCGGTGGCAGAAATCACCTGGGGTGCTCAGCACCTTAATGTGCAAACCATCCTGGGACAATTGGATGCCTGGAGTGAAAACCCATGATGGACACGCCAGCTTGTTGCCCTTCACCTGAAAGTAAAGAAACATTGCAGATTTTGTATCAGGATGAATGGCTGGTGGCGGTGTATAAGCCTGCCGGGCTGTTGGTTCACAGAAGTCCTATTGATAAACATGAAACCCGGTTTGCCGTTCAGATTTTGCGGGATCAGATTGGTCAGCATGTGTTTCCGTTACACCGTCTTGATAGACCCACGGCAGGGATTTTGCTATTCGCTTTACAAAGTGAAACCGCCTCAACAATGAATGCGCAAATGATGGGCTTTGGGGTAAAAAAGGAATACCGGGCACTGGTACGAGGGTATGTAAAGGCCCACGGCATGTTGGATTATGCGTTAAAATACCGCTGGGACAAAATGGCTGATGCTAATCGCGTCAAAGCGGTCCCTCCCCAGCCTGCACACACGGATTACTGGCCACTTGCTCATTATGAATTGCCTTATGCTGTTGGTCGCTATGACACGGCGCGATACAGCTGGTTGGGATTGCGCCCTTACTCTGGCCGCAAACATCAGTTGCGCCGGCATCTGATTCACTTGCGTCACCCCATTGTTGGGGACACGACCCACGGTGACGGCAAGCACAACCAGTTCTTGCGGGATACGTTTGATTGTCAGCGACTGATGCTGGTGTGTACGCAAATGGGGTTCTATCACCCTGTTAGCCGTCAATGGCTAACCATTGAGTGCCAACCCGATAGCGAAATTGATGAGTTATTGGTAAGCTGGCAACCGTTTTTAACCTGGAGTCTTCAAAAAGGTAAGTAAATGGCGACAGTGAATATTATTGTAGGGTCGGTATACGGTAATGCCGAAAGCGTAGCGGAATCAGTACAAACTTTTCTGTCTTCCGAAGGGATTGAAGCCGAGGTATTTACCGATGCTGACGTCAGCGATATAACCGATGCCAGCGGCGTATTGGTGATCACTTCAACGACAGGGCAGGGCGACATTCCGCCAAACCTTGAAATGACGTTTGATGAATTGCGCACGCAATTTCCACTGCTAGGTCAGAAGCCGTTTGCGGTAGCCGCGTTGGGCGATAGCAGTTATGGCGAGTCGTTCTGTGGTGCAGGTAAACAGTGGCAGGAATTGCTCACCGAGCTTCAAGGCAACCCGGTTGCGGCTATGCTGGAAGTCGATGCCATGGAAACACTTGAGCCTGAAAACGATGTTATTGAATGGCTTAAGGGCTTCGCCAGCAAACTGGCTTAACCAACCGCCAGACCCCAGATACAAAAAATCCACCGTGACGGTGGATTTTTTATTGGGCGTAGCAAAGGTCAACAGCCCCTAAGCGTTTAACGCGTTATTATTCCGCACCGCGAAGCAGGGCATTAATACCTACTTTTGCACGGGTTTTCGCATCGACTTTTTTCACGATAATAGCGGCATACAGGCTGTACTTGCCGTCTTTGCTTGGCAGGTTACCTGGTACTACAACTGCACCTGCTGGAACGCGGCCGTAGTGGATCTCACCGGTTTCACGATCATAGATGCGAGTGCTTTGACCGATGTAAACACCCATTGAGATAACCGCGCCTTCTTCAACGATTACGCCTTCAACAATTTCAGAACGCGCACCAATGAAGCAGTTGTCTTCAATGATGGTCGGGTTAGCCTGCAGTGGCTCTAATACGCCGCCAATGCCAACACCACCAGACAAGTGCACGTTTTTACCGATTTGTGCACAAGAGCCAACGGTTGCCCAGGTGTCAACCATAGAGCCTTCGCCTACGTATGCACCAATGTTTACATAAGACGGCATAACGACTACGTTTTTGCCGACGTAAGAACCGGTACGAACTGCAGCCGGTGGCACAATGCGCACACCTTCAGCAGCAAATTGTTCTGCAGTGTAGTCTGCGTATTTCAGCGGAACCTTGTCGTAGAAACGGCTCTCTGCACCTTCCATTACACCATTGTTGTGCAGGCGGAAGTAAAGCAGTACGGCTTTCTTCAGCCATTGGTGTACAACCCACTCGCCGGCAATTTTTTCTGCAACGCGTGCTTCACCGCTGTTGAGCAGGGCAATGGCATCGCTAACCGCTTGTTTTACGTCAGCCGGGGCGGCAGAAGGAGTAATGTTCTCGCGGTCTTCGAAGGCCGCTTCAATAATGGCTTTTAATTCAGTCATGGTATGTTGATATCTTCAAGTTGATC